>Ga0256404_1000656_pt1 | contig 88754 bp, 95 predicted proteins | sample RumenRJG_01DNA_FD_185990 | JGI IMG/M metagenome (GOLD analysis project Ga0256404, IMG submission 185990) | Bovine rumen microbial communities from Lethbridge, Alberta, Canada - RJG_01 | ecosystem: Host-associated > Mammals > Digestive system > Stomach > Rumen | place: Canada: Alberta | collected... | reverse complement strand
GCGGATTCAGCAGGTGCGTTCCGGACGCGAATCGCTGCGTTCCTCGTTGCGTATCGGTGCGGTCATTGAAGCGAATTGATGTTTTCCTTGGAGCGGATTGGTGCGGTTATTGGGGCGGAATAATCACCTCTACTGTTTCATAAACTCCGGTACAAGTATTGAATACTGTTAAATAGTATTTTGGGCCTTCATTTGACATTATCTGTAATCTCCGTTCTTTGAATTTTGGTCGAATTCAAAGTGGAAATTACGGATATTTGGCTATAAAACAAAGCCACCAACTCAATTGCACGACTTATCCCTTTCCGCCCGGGCGGAATCAGGACAAGGGCAATAGTTGGTGACGCAGTGTGTAGCTTACCTCCTAAATTTGAGTACGCAGAAGTAAGGGTACACACATCATAGTATTACTGCTTCTATAATCAGTAATCCAGTATATGTATCCTTGCCTGATTGCGCACTCCGGCATTGATATTATTTTCAATAAAGTGAGTGGCTGTAAGTCACGCAAAGATAATCGGCAAACAAAAAGCCGCATATTGCGAAGACCATCGCCACAAGATACTCTTCTCCCTTAACAATGCTATTACCCAAACGATATGGGCAATAAGGAAAAGATAATCAAGCGGCGATCTGAAAGTCATCGCAATATGCGGCTTCAACTTGCACATCATGATTGTAAGGACATTTAAATTTGATTTGAAATCTGTCAAAAGGAACTCTTTATAATTTATCAAATCATATCAAGCGGCATTTGGAAGATAGGTTGTCCAAGCCTCTCCGTTAAGCACTGTCCTTGACTGTGGGATATATCCGATCCCTTTTGATAGATTTATTAGTTAGTTTGCCATTCTGAATGTCATAGGCGGAAAGATCACCTCTTCATCGCATTTCGGACACACTTCTTTGATGAAGCCGTGTGTTCCTCTGATTGCTACAGATACAGGATGCTTACAATATGGGCATAACCGTTCGATCTTTAGTTCACCGGAACACTGTGCTTCCAATTTCTCTTGTTCTGATCTCACCTTAGCATAATGCTCAGGGTCAATCTTTTTAATGTTGATCTTTCTTGCCATGTTCACATACCTCCGTAATTAAAGACATCTATGATAGAATAGGGATCATCGAAATCATTTCTCTCAACCAGTCCAAGTTGAGATAACCTGATAGATAACGCCTGCTTTGATACTCCTAATAACTCTGCCATCATCGAAAAGCGCCGATAATCTTCTGATGAATACACTCGGTTTATACGAGGTATAGTTTCTCCGAAGCCGAAAAGGAAAAGAGCCTGCTTCACAATATCCTTCGGCATAAGCAATACAGACGCAAGTGTATCCGCTTGCCATTCTTTCCAGTTTATTTCATTTCGAACAGGTTCAGCCATACAAAAATGTAGTTTTTGAGGGGATGCATTATAATCTTCCGGGAAAAGCATACTCAATACTTGATGACCTGCCTCATGAGCTTCAGTATAGTGAAGTCTACCTTGAAGAGCGATATCGTCCTTGAGATCTCTCTCAATAAGGACTGTTTTTCCATCAAAATAGATGTATTGCTCTTCATCCCTTATATCAAACACTCTGTAACCTATATCGCTGTATGAGGTTGTCACGCCCAAAACCGAACCGTCTAATGAGAGATGATGGTACTCCATCTTGATCTTTAACACTTTCTCAATCAAAACCGAGGGCGTTATGGAGTATATGGTTTTTCCATTGAATTCAGGGAGTTTCCTATATGATCTTACTACTCTCTCCCCTATTTGCTCTAAATCATTTCTGGATAAACATCTCATACTCTAATCCTTGCTGGTCTCCCGTATTCCCATTCGGTTTTTCTTTGATTTGCAGTGTAAATAATGAATAAAAAACCGATAATCAACTTCCGCAAGATGCTTCAGTAAATTATCGGGCATGTCCATTCTTTCACGCTGCATCTTGATAACATTAGTATATACTCTTATTCGATATAGTGTATAATATGTAAACAAATGTTTGTTAACTTGCAGTATGATTATATCAAACGTATATTCGATTGTCAATAGAAAAGTTACATTTTTGTAAAAACAATTACAAGAATATCTGCCATTTAAATCGAAAAGGCGCCTATCGTCTTAGTAACTTACACTTTTCTCAAATTTGATGTTGGACCATCCACATAAGTACTCTTAGCAATTTGAACTAGGTCAAAATCATTTTCTAAAACCACATTATCCAGAGGAATATGTATACTTATTGTTTTTTGATCTGTATCCAGTTTTTTGAACATTTCAGGTCTGCTGATAAAATAGTCTTGAATCGGCAAATAATAGACAACTTCCTGATTAACATCTACATAGAGTAATACAAAAGCAGTATGGCTGCTCAATCCATATATTATCGTCTTGGCATCCATAGAAAAAGAAAAAGCCTTTTCTTGCTTTAGCCTCTTTGGATTAGTTTTGCCTTTTATTTGACCTTCGAATTTTTTATTACAAAACTCTCCATCTTCAGATAATTCAATATAACAGTCAATGCCAAAATCATTGCCGGTAGCTTCATGAAACTCCCAGTGTCCGATTTTAGAGAAAGCGTAATGTACTATTCCTCTGGCTCTCGAACCAATTCGACGTTGAGGACTGTCTTTCGGGTATTCAGCCATAATTCTTCATCCCATAAAAAATGCTAATAGCTATACCGGTTCATAGAACGTATCCGGATGGTTGGGGTCAAACAGCTCGTTTGCCCACATGAGAGTGACGAGGTTCTCGGTATCACTCAGATTGATGATATTATGCGTCCAGCCGGGGATCATGTGGACGGCTTCGATCTTGTCGCCGCTGACCTCAAAGCTGACCTTCTCGTTCGTGTGGATATTGCGTTCCTCGATCAGCGCGCGGCCGCTGACGACAATGAAGAACTCCCACTTCGAGTTGTGCCAGTGCTGACCCTTGGTGATACCGGGCTTGCTGATATTGACACTGAACTGCCCGTGATCGGCTGTTTTCAGAAGCTCGGTGAAGGAGCCACGGTCGTCGCGATTCATCTTTAATGCGAACTTAAAATCCTTTGTCGGCAGGTAGCTCAGATAGAGGCTGTATAACTTCTTCGCAAAGCTGCCGTCGGGGATCGGCGGAACAATCAGCGTATCATGCTGTGTCTTGAACACCTGCAACAGATCAACGATCTCGCCGAGGGTAACGGTATAGGTCAACGGTACATAGCAATAGTGTCCGTCAGACTTTTCTACGGGGCTTAGCCCATCATAATCACAGTGCTTTTCCTTTTCCTCGAGCAAATCGAACATCGCTTCAACAAGGTCGTCAATGTAGAGCAGTTCAACAGTCGCGTTGCGATCGTTGACAGTAAAGGGCAGATCATTCGCAACGGCGTTGCAGAAGGTCGACACCGCGCTGTTGTAATTCGGGCGACTGTGACCCATGAGGTTCGGAAAGCGGTAAACCGCGACCTTTACCCCGTTTTCCTTACCGTAGTTAAAGAACAATTCTTCGCCCGCAAGCTTGCTTTTGCCGTAATCACTCTCGCCATAACGACCGATGAGAGTCGCTTGGATAGACGACGACAACATGACAGGAGCTTTATTATCATACTCCTTCAGCATATCGAGTAGCTTCGCACCAAAGCCGAAATTGCCCTGCATGAACTCCCCGTTATCCTTCGGACGATTCACGCCGGCGAGGTTGAATACGAAGTCCGCCTTTTGGCAATACTCCTCCAGCTCTACCTCGGTGCTGTCGATATCATATTCATAAATCTCTTCAATGTTAAGCTTGGGTCTGGTACGGTTCTTGCCTTCGCGAATGTTCTTCAAATTCGCAACCAAAGCCTGCCCAACCATTCCATTCGCGCCGGTTACTAAGATATTCATATCAATTATCCTTTTCTTCAGAATCAAATTGATGTACTGTTTTTAATTCTTTCCATACTTTTTTAGGCTTTGTAATAACAGCCTTAGATAAACGGTAAACATATAATGCAGGCAAGAGAACCTTATGACGGTTTATAAACGGATAATTACTTTTTAGCTTTGTCCCACTAATAAACACTCGATCATGAAGATATTTTCGTTTTGCTTTTGTATTGTCATTCTTTAACCGATAATTACTTGAAAGACGATTCTTCCATACATGCTCATCTGTCCCCTGTGCCCCGGAATTGACGTAATACATCAACCGCTTGGTATCATCTTCTCTTAAATCAGCTCCGGAAAAAGCTTTTTTCGCTATTTCTCTGTTCATTCTCTCAAAATCCGTCAGCGATAGTTTTTCCAGTTCCAGATTGATATACGTCCAATCAAAGTGTTCGGAATCTCTATGCAACAGCACGTAGGTATCAAGCAGTGAGCGGAGTCCTGTTCCGCCTTTGGTATAATGCTTATACTCATGAGCTAATAAATAAATGTAAAGATCCTCTCTGCGAAATCGACGCTCAAATGTTTTTTCACTTACCGATAAGAGTTTTTCTTCTATATCTTGATAGTACTCATCAAAAGCACTGAAATCCTCTTTAGAGAATAATGAGCGGTGCATCTCAAAGGTCGTAAACGACTTTATATAAACATCATGGTTTCCATCACCGAAATGCTCACACATAAAGCCTTGATCTTCCATGATCCTCTTTACATCCTGCATACGTTTTCCGTCGCAAAGGATATCATTATCCGCCATCTCGCGCATACCGTATTTGGGATAATAAGGTCCTAATACAATGCCTTTCAGCGGGACATACCAGATACCTTCCTCATCAAAACAGGAAAAAAACTTTCCCCTTTCAATATCGAAAAGCGCACGTTTTCTGATCGCTTTTTTCTTAGCCTGATCAAATGCGTCGGGAAGCCTATTAACACTCTCTAAGGCAAATGCAACCATTGAAGCAACAGAGTGAAACGCGGCTAACCGATAAACGGCATCCAGATTCATTTTCCCGACTCGCTTATGATCTGGTGCTGTTTCATTGATGGCACAAATTAATAGATATATCAAGTCTCTGATATCTTGTGTGTATCCGGTTTCTGTATCCATAACATATCCTTTTTGAAGAATTGATTCTTTTGTCGGAAAATCCCCCGTGCTATCTTAAACAAGCTGAAACTATTCCTATGATAATAGATGCTCCAATGAATCAACCTTTTCTCCATACCATTTTATTCACGACACCGGTGTAGGACTGGATGATCTTGATTACCTTATCAGACACATTCTCATCCGTGTAATCGGGGACGGGGATACCGAGGTCACCGTTACGTTTCATCTCAACAGCGGTATCAACCGCCTGGAGCAGACTCTTTTCGTCGATGCCGGCAAGGATGAAGCAGGCTTTGTCGAGCGCCTCGGGACGCTCGGTGCTTGTTCTGATACAAACTGCAGGGAACGGTTTGCCGATGCTCGTGAAGAAAGAGCTTTCCTCGGGGAGAGTACCGCTGTCGGACACGACCGCGAAAGCGTTCATCTGCAAACAGTTGTAGTCGTGGAAGCCTAAAGGCTCATGCCGGATGACGCGTTTATCAAGCTCAAATCCGCTTGCTTCCAAACGCTTCTTGGAGCGCGGATGGCAGGAATAGAGGATCGGAAGATCATACTTTTCCGCCATTTTATTGATCGCCGTGAACAGGCTGGTAAAATTCTTTTCCGTGTCGATATTCTCCTCGCGGTGAGCGGAAAGCAGGATATACTTGCCCTTCTCCAGTCCAAGCCGCGCATGGATATCGCTCGCTTCGATCTGGGCAAGGTTGTTATGCAGAACCTCTGCCATCGGGGAACCTGTCACGTAGGTGCGCTCCTTTGGAAGCCCCGTATCGGCAAGATAGCGGCGCGCGTGCTCGCTGTAGGCGAGGTTGACGTCGCTGATAATGTCAACAATACGACGGTTGGTTTCCTCGGGCAGGCACTCGTCCTTACAACGATTACCCGCTTCCATATGGAAGATCGGGATATGCAGACGCTTTGCGCCGATCACGGAGAGGCACGAGTTGGTGTCGCCCAGAACCAGAACCGCATCGGGCTTGATCTCAGCCATCAGCTGATAGCTTTTCGCGATGATATTACCCATCGTCTCGCCGAGATCAGCGCCGACCGCATCGAGGTAAACGTCAGGATCGTCGAGCGACAGATCCTTGAAAAATACGCCGTTGAGATTGTAGTCGTAGTTCTGACCAGTATGCGCGAGGATGGTGTCAAAATACTTGCGCGCTTTATTGATCACAGCGGCAAGGCGGATGATCTCCGGACGTGTACCGACGATGATCAGGAGCTTCAGCTTACCGTTATTTTTCCATTCAGGTTTCTTCATAGTTTTCATTTCCTCTATTCTTATCGATTTTAAAAATACCTATTTCGTCACATATATTCCATAGGACGATGCCGAACATCGTTCCGAGCAGGTTGTTGAGTATATCATCCGTTTCAAACGTTCCTGTATGTGTGATGAGCTGTAAAAATTCTATGATCAGCGTCAGAGATAAGCCGAGAACCAAAGTAATGATGACCGGCTTTTTATCTCCGAACAGTGCCGCGGACATAAGTGCAAACGGGATAAACATAACGATATTGACTATAATACCTTGTAATTCGTATTCATCACCGGTCAAAAAATAATTGCGATACGAATAAAAGAATTGTAATCTGACGGTATATTCCTCATGCGAGTATCTGCCGATCACCGTGAAATACAGTACCACCAAAACATACAGCCACAGGATAATTGACAATACCATTTTTGAGCGGGCGATCCTATCTTTTTTATACAATCGAACAACAAACACTGCTCCGGCAGCAAAAACTGCCAAAGTCAATGTTACTCTTATGATAAATGTCAGCGGAAACTCATGGAATAGCGTTAGGATTGTCAGCTTCATTAATCTCTTCTGAACAAATCTCTGGTGTAGACCTTGTCCTCGACGTCGTCAAGACAGCTGTCATAGCGGTTGGCAATGATGGCGTCGGACTGTTTCTTGAAAACATCAAGGTCATTGATGACTTTAGAACCGAAGAAGGTTGTGCCGTCTTCAAGAGTAGGTTCATATACAATAACCGTCGCGCCCTTCGCTTTGATGCGTTTCATGACGCCCTGGATCGAGCTTTGACGGAAGTTATCGGAATTGCTCTTCATCGTCAGGCGGTAAACACCGACGACAACCGCTTTCTCTTTATTAGCGTCGAAAGAACTACTCTCCGTGTAATATCCGGCTTTCTCCAGTACTCGGTCGGCGATAAAATCCTTGCGTGTACGGTTGGATTCTACGATAGCAGACATCATGTTCTGCGGCACTTCATCATAATTCGCAAGCAGCTGCTTGGTGTCCTTAGGCAGACAATAACCGCCGTAACCAAAAGACGGATTGTTATAATGAGCGCCGATACGCGGATCAAGGCATACGCCCTCGATGATCTCCTGCGTATCCAGTCCTTTCATCTCAGCATAGGTATCCAACTCGTTGAAGTAGCTGACGCGTAGAGCAAGATATGTATTGGCAAACAGCTTGACTGCCTCCGCCTCCGTGAAGCCCATGATGAGGGTCTCGATATCTTCTTTGATCGCCCCCTCCTGCAGGAGCATTGCGAAAGTATGCGCCGCCTCCGTCAGACGTTCGTCATCCTTGTCAGTACCGACGATGATACGGGACGGATAGAGGTTATCATAGAGAGCCTTACTCTCGCGCAGGAACTCAGGGCTGAAGATGATATTCTTGCTGCCGGTCTTCTCGCGGATATGCGCGGTATAACCGACGGGGATCGTGGACTTGATCACCATGATTGCGGTCGGATTAACCTGCATTACAAGATCAATAACGGTTTCAACAGCCGAAGTATCAAAGTAGTTCTTCTTACTGTCATAGTTGGTCGGTGCGGCGATCACGACGAAGTCCGCATCTTGATACGCATATTCCGCGTCAAGAGTCGCCTCCAGATCCAGCTCTTTTTCAGCCAGATACTTCTCGATATAATCGTCCTGGATGGGCGATTTCTTATTGTTGATCAGTTCCACCTTTTCGGGGACGATATCCACCGCCTTGACGGTGTTATGCTGTGCCAAAAGCACCGCGATAGACAGACCTACATAGCCGGTGCCTGCTACTGCAATCTTCATTTTTATCATTTCTCCTGTTACTATGCTTTAATTATAAGTTGTTTTACCCTTTTTATTGTATCCTTTCTTATTTTGGAATTATGTATCCTTGCCCACATTTTTATTATCCAAGAAAAGATGTCCACCTTTGATAACGCACAAATCAATCGTAAATGGAAGCCGTGGATATTCGAATAAATACTCAGTATCAAAGGTTTACCTAAAAATACTGGGAACAAAGAATTAACAATGATGCTTGATAAGTATTTCTTCCTTTTTTCAGAAGACAAACTCGCAATTAATGACATCACATATTCCAGTTCTCCAAATATATATCTGATTGTTCTTGGTTCTTTAGTTGTTTCTGATTCAAAATAGTGTTTGACGATTTCAGCACATAACAAGTGTGATTCTAAAACTTTTTCATTATTTGATTTTGATTTTGTTACGGACAATTCATTGATTCTGTAAAAGTATAGAGTGTCTTCAATAAACTTTTGCTTTCCTTTTTTCTTATAAAACTCATAATTAAAAAGAGAATCTTCTCCAGCTTGTATTCCTTTTCTAAAAAATAACCTGTTGTCTTCCAAGAAATCTCTTTTATAGATACTTGTCCATACACTCCCGTCTGTTTTTCTTGGATTTAGTTGTTTATCAATATGTGGATCAGATTGGTATGCTTTGTAAGTAAATGACGTGATATAAAATCTAAATACAACTCTATCATATTTTTGTTTATCAATAATGGGGCGTAAAATAGCCAGCGAATCTTTTGAAACATAATCATCAGCATCAACAAACCAAATATATTTGCCTCTTGCTATCTCAATTCCTTTATTTCTCGCAACGCTAACTCCGGAATTGTTTTGATAATAGTATCGTATATTTTCAAACTTATCAGAAAAAGAGCGAATAATCCGACAACTATTATCCGTTGAACCATCATCAATACAAAGAATTTCATATATCTCAGGAGAAGTTCCTTGATTGGTTAAGGATTCTAAACAATCATGCAAATGCTTTTCGGCATTAAAAACCGGAACAATAATGCTGAATACTAATTGTTTTTCTTTCACTATGTATACTCCCCTGTGATTCTCATTTTTTCTTTCTTACCGGTAACAGAACAGAAATCAAGTTACTAAAAGTACAATTACGAATAAAGGATTCTTAAAAAACCAAACCTATTCTTGTGGGACAAGTATTCAATAAAGAAAGCTAATGTCGTTACAATAATCACTACAATAAGGAAAGTAAATGCTGATAAATCCATACCAATTGCTGAATTAGTCACTGCTATACCATTCTTTATTAACGCATATACCATTATATGTAAGAAAAAGATTAAGACTCCTACAGCTCTCAGTTTTTTGTATATCGTACTCGACGATAAATTCAAATGTGTAGCGATGTATAATAAAAAGAAGGTCGTCGGGATAAGCGAGAGATACATGTTATGATCATAAGATTCTCCTATTCTACTGATTGAAAAAGACTCAAATAGAAGCAATGAAACAGATATTACAAAACCCACAACAGCGAACACCATACTGATTCTTATAGGTCTATACGCCATAAACACACCTATCGAGTAGAAAACAAACGCAAAAAACACTCCTAAAATGAAAGCTCTTGTTTGCTGATTGTAAATGACGCTTAAAACTCCATTTAAACTATTCCATCCATGTTCTATCAACAATCTATCCAGCACACATGAATATGAATCGCCAAATAAACCAAACAAATAAAGCATTCCCGATATAATAAATATCCATTTAAATGATTTTTTCTTTGACCACAAAGCAGAAAACACTATTGTTACAATTACCAATCCACTTAAATACCACAAATGATCTGTAAAGCCTACAATCAGCAACGTTGTCCATAATCCTAATAGAAATAATAGTTTATAACAGTATTTTTTGATTCGAACTTTGTCTAAGCTATATATGCTGATTTTTCGAAACAATAAAAAACCTGATGCAGAGAAGAAAAACGGAACTGCTATACGCGCTATGCCATTTTTTAAAGCAAAACTTAGTGTATCCAAAAAAGGGGATGTTATTCCTTGAAACAGAGGCACATGAATCATGCATACTAAATATGCGCAAATAAACTTGATTAAATCAATTCCGTAAAAACTATATTCTTTCGGATAATCACATAAACATAATGGCTTTTGTTCACTCAAAACAATCCCTCTCTTTTTCTACCGCTATATAATAATTGAATAAAACGCTTTATACCACTCTGCAAACTTGCGTAAACCTTCTCTAAGTGATGTTGACGGCTTGAAACCGAAATCCCGCTCCAATGCGGAGGTATCTGCATAGGTGATCGGGACGTCGCCCGCCTGCATGGGAACGAGCTCCTTGTGCTCGTCAAAGTTGTAATCCTCGGGCAGGACACCTGCTCTGACAAGCTCCTGCTGAAGAATATCGACAAAGTCGAGAAGATTTTCAGGACTGCTATTGCCGATGTTATAGACAGCATACGGCGGCAAAGGTAAGCCGTCCTCACCGTTCTTTCGCTCGGGAGGATTCATCATCACACGCTTGACGCCTTCGACGATATCGTCGACATAGGTAAAGTCGCGCTTGCAGTTGCCGTAATTAAATATCTGAATGGTCTCGCCTTTGATCAGCTTGTTAGTGAAACCAAAGTACGCCATATCGGGACGTCCCGCGGGACCGTAAACCGTGAAGAAACGGAGTCCCGTCGACGGGATATTGTAGAGCTTTGAATAGGCGTGAGCCAACAGCTCATTGCTCTTCTTCGTCGCCGCGTAGAGCGAAACAGGGTTGTCCACCTTATCTTCCGTCGAGAACGGCACCTTGGTGTTGCCGCCGTAAACAGACGACGACGAAGCATAAACCAGATGCTCCACACCCTTTGCGCCATCGTCATAGGAATGACGGCAGGCTTCAAGAATATTGTAGAAACCGATCAGATTGCTCTGGATGTACGCATCGGGGTTGGTGATCGAGTAGCGCACACCTGCCTGTGCCGCAAGATTGACCACGATATCGGGCTTATAATCGGCGAAGATACTGTCAATCAGTGCCTTGTCCGCCAGATCACCCTCAACAAACCACCATGTTACCTGCTCGTTGTTTTGTGCGAGTTTTTCGATCTCAGAAAGACGATACTCCTTGAGCGACACATCGTAGTAATCGTTCATATTGTCGAGCCCAATGATTGTCATCGGCTCATTTGTTTTCATCAGCTCCATCACCAGGTTCGCGCCGATAAATCCGGCAGCGCCTGTGATGAGGATGGATTTGTAGGTAAAACTAATTGAATCCAAATTATCACATCCAACTACTTGTTATTCCAGTAGCATCCGCCTTCAACTTTTTCAAAGCCTTTTGGCTTTTCATCTTCTGACGGATATACCCATACATCATTATAAATAGCTGAGTACTTACTATCCCATCTGGAACCTTTAATCCCAAAAAGTGTTTGTAAGCTCCCTCCCATATGTACGGCAATTTTGCCCATTCGTTTAATGCGTGAAGCTAACTGAAATCCATATGCACCGCATCCGATTAGAGCAACATCAAAGTCCTCTTTTGCTACTTCGTCTGTCATGTAATCCAATGCTTCGAACCAAGTTTTGAATCGACTGTCCTCTTGATCAGCTATTGTTTGAACAGCCTTCACACATTTCAGATCAAACTCAGGCAGTGCGTTAGTTCCGGGAAAGATTTCTACTCTGTGATTCTCATATTGGCTTTTTATTGTATCAGTAAAAGGGTGGACCACCAACACTTTATGTCCTTCCAATATATGTGCCCATCCCTTGCTTGCGGACGCTAAGCCTCCATTTGGCATTAATTGAGCATTCGCACAGAGATTATTGACTATCCATTCTTCGTTCAAAAAAAGCATAACACCAAGTAGATCCAAATCATTACAAGCTATTGTTTCCAATTCAGCCCATTTCCATAAATCCTTTTTAGAGCTTGGAAAGAATCCTGAATACAAACAAGTATTGTCAACCTGTGATTGAGGATAATCAGCAATGCTTCCTTTTTTTAATTTTATTTCCCAATATTTAACAAAAGCTGCTCCTTCTGTTGTTCCAAAGCGTGCTGCCATATAGGGTTCACCTCTTACGATAGCTTCTTTAAGAACTCTTCTTCCTCCTTCAACAGAAAGAATTGGTTTGTTTCCATATTTGCGTCGCTTAATCTTTTCATTAATAACAGGAATATGATCTACTACGCGAAAAAACTGACCTTTAAGTTTTGTCCTTTGAAAAGATATATACGTCAACTTGTTTGTCTGGTTTTCTATATTAGCGTCACGCAATTTTCCCTTCTCCTTATAATGTCAAAGTATTATAATGAATAATCGGAATCAACGATGTCATTCTACTTTGTATAGATCCATCTGCTGATATATTTCTTTCCGATTTTTTGCAGATTTTGCCAACTCGTTCACACTAATCTTCTTTCGTTTCCCTGTAATTGATCTGATGGCATATCTCCCACCAAAGAATACCCACCCAGCAGGATAAACAAACGGAACTTTATCCACGAACTTCCAGTGCTTCCGAACGATCTCATTTGCTGATAAAACCGCTTGCTTTAATGCTGAGTCATCATTGACTCCGCCTTTTCTGCGACTGGTGATAAACTTCGCTTCGTCCGCTCTATTCGAGTCTTTATGACCGAAATTACCTGCAGCAAAAAGATCATCTTTCAGCGCGCTAAGCAGATCGTAATCTAACTCACCCATCCAGCTTTGCTCCGGACATTTGAGATAAACAACGGATAACTGAGTAAGAAGCTGAGCAAAGCGCCACAATCCGACATTCTTTAGCTTGTCCTCGAACATCTCGGGAAAGCGGTCCCCAAGTTTATCAACAAATACCGCCCAATCACAAAGATGCCTTAACCCGATCCCTCCGGTCACCATATGGCGCGCCACATGTAGCAGCATCACCAGACCGTGATGAAACGGCGTAGGAGACATATACTCTCCACCCGTTAACGAAGCCGGTTCCGCTTTCTCGATAATGTCCGCAAGATAACTCCTTATCCGATCTCCGACTTCTCCACCCGGGACACCATTGACATCCCAATGAAGCTCCCAGATAGACATTCCCTTATGATAAGCACGCTCACATTCATGATTGCTCGGTTGCGTTTCAAATCCATTTTTCCGAAGCAACAGATCAACCTTTCCGATATTCTTTTTCTCAATCAAGAAATCCACATCGCCCATCGATCTCAGCATCGGATCGGGGTAAAAGGAAGCGGAAGCGTTGCCTTTAAGAATCACATATGGAATCTTAGCGCAAGAGAGAATTTGGTGCAATTTTGCATGATCGGAATCAACTTGCATATTGCTCATCATAACCTGATAAGTCATTTCTTCCCATTCTTTTGCCACATCCTCAGGAAGGATCGACTTATCGAGATTAGAGAATGCAAGAGCGGCGACTGACTGCGCTACGCTTTCTTGATAAACCTCTTGCCAATCGACGTCATCGGGTATTTCCATAGGAGCGCCAAACAACGCATTTGACAGAAGGTTTAATAATGTTGTCTTTGTCAAATTGGTCATTTGACGCCTCCATGAAGATTATTTCTGTAAAGCTTCCTTTACATAATCAGTCGTCAAAATCTTTTCAACCGTTCCATCAACATCTAATAGGTTAGTATTATGACTGGTATAGGACTCGTCCGCTTCGGTCTGGACTTGTCCTTTGACGACGAACTTGTCATAGTTCAGGTCGCGGCTGTCTGCCGCTACGCGGAAGTAGTTACCCATATCCTCAGAGCGGAGACGCTCCTCACGGGTCATCAAAGTCTCATACAGCTTCTCGCCGTGACGGGTACCGATGATCTTGGTACCGGTATCGCCAAACAGCTTCTGGACTGCCTGAGCGAGTACGCCGATAGTGGATGCGTCAGCTTTCTGAATGAAGAGATCGCCCGGATTCGCGTGCTCAAAAGCAAATTTAACGAGATCAACCGCTTCATCTAAATTCATCAGAAAACGCGTCATATCAGGATTGGTGATCGTGATCGGATTGCCTGCCTTGATCTGGTCGATGAACAGCGGGATAACCGAGCCGCGGCTACACATGACGTTGCCGTAACGTGTACAGCAGATGACAGTACCACCACGCTCAGCCGCTACGCGTGCATTAGCGTAGATAACATGCTCCATCATTGCTTTGCTGATACCCATGGCGTTGATGGGATACGCCGCTTTGTCGGTCGAAAGGCACACAACGCGCTTGACGCCGCAATCGATCGCCGCATGAAGCATATTATCGGTGCCCTCAACATTAGTGCGAACAGCCTCCATTGGGAAGAACTCGCAAGAAGGAACCTGCTTCAAAGCTGCCGCATGGAATATGTAGTCAACGCCCCACATGGCGTCCTTGACCGACTGTGCATTACGCACATCGCCGATATGGAACTTCACTTTGTTGGCATACTCGGGAAAACGTGCCTGCAGATCATGACGCATATCGTCCTGCTTCTTTTCATCGCGAGAGAAGATGCGGATTTCTCCGATATCGCTTGTCAAAAAATGCTTGAGTACGGTGTTGCCGAACGAACCCGTACCGCCGGTTATCATTAATGTTGCGCCGTTAAATGATGACATTTTGTCCTCCAATATGTTAAATTTCATCTATCATTTTTACTATCCTAAAGCCTTCTGCGTATTCAACTTCATTTGCGTATCCCCAAATATGATTTCTTTCAATAACAGTTTCGAATAATCTATTCATTCGGTTGTGCTCTGTTCCATATTGAGACAAGGCCATCCTCTTTTTGTCAGCATACTCACTTATGTTGACAAAAAAAGTTGGATAAAAAGCATTGTCAAGTATATATCCATTCGATTGATATTCAAATATATTAGCGCAGTGTCTTGCGGCTGTTAATGAAATGTTGTTCGCTTCAATGTGATCACGATTCATATCTTCATTAAAATGAATAAAAACAGTATCTATGTTGTATTTGAATATAATGGACTCCAGCCTTTGCATTACTTCTTTGGAATACTGAAGCTTTGAGCACTCTTCAGGTTCAATTTCCAATTCGGTGATTCCCAAAACATCGCAAGCGTTTTTACTTTGAATTTTGCTTGATTCAAAATCCACATTGATGTTACGTTGAAAAAAATTAGTTGCGTTATCTGTAAGAGTTACCTTGTAAACACTCTTTCCTTCATCGGCTAATTTTGCTGCTGTTCCTCCCGCTCCTAATTCTGCATCATCAAAATGAGCTCCGATTATTAAAACGTTATTAATGCTTTTCACTTGTATCTCCTTGTTATTAATTCACTTCTCAAATCTTTTTATCATTTCATCCATTGTGAAATCTGAAAATAATGAGGATACTACCTCAAAACTGCAATTCAATTTTTCCTTTTTACAGGAAACCATGAATTGCTCGCATCTATCAACTATTTCACTCTTTATTCCATCCTTTTCATAAAGAGTAAGCGCTAGAGAATATTGATTTAATAGCGGTAATGAGGTGCAGTTATCAATTTTTGAAATGCTGAGTATCGGCTTCCCCACACTCATATAGTCTAAGATTTTGCTTGGGCACTGATTTGTGGTCGAATGGCCTACATTAATCAAAACATCTGCATAAAACATACTGTTTATTGCAACTTCCTGAGGAACTCTCCCAGCTAAGACTAATCTTTTACCTAATTTTCCCTTCCAAGTATCGATATAATCACTTGGTATATCTATTAAATCACCTACAATATAAAGTGTAATACTATCATTGTGAAAAGAATGAAATAACTCAAATAAAAACTGAGGATGCCTTTGAATCAAATATAGATTACCTAAGAATACGCAATTGATTCTTTTATCGTCATATTGAACCGATGGCAAATCCTTGTTGTATTCTAAAGGGCGAATATTGGGTAATTCAAAGTACACTATTTTAGAAGAGAGTATACTATTGACGTAATCGTTCTTAAACTGAGACAAAAACATAATCTTATCACAGTATTTAAGCGTTTTCTGTTCTTCTCTGATACACTCATCTTTCCTGTCTTTGTTCGTTACTTCATCAAACGCATACGGGTCAAAGCTAATCGCTGTCCAATGTATTTTAGGATTATGCTTTTTTGCAATACTGCCTATGGTATGAATACGAAAAGGCAAAGCAACTGTGACTAACTCATCATATGAATCCTGCTGTATCAATCTGGTAATACGATCAGCTATATCGTGCTCTTGCATCGAATAGTAAAGATTTTTATATAGCTTTGTACGACCGTTGGTTACCTTACTGATCCTTTTGAAGATTCTATAGCACAAGTCTCTTATACTAAGAGAAAGCGTATTTCTTTTGTTAATATCATCTCGATCGATAATCTTTACCTTATTATGATATTCATCATAACTAGGCTTTGCGTAAGAATAAGATCTGGCAGCAAAAGCTGTTACTTCATATTCATCTTTTTGCGCTAACGCTTCAGCAAACCTTTGCGTAATCCCGATGGTAGCCATAGAATCCGGATAATAGGTTCCTGCAACAACTAATACTTTTTTCATCTACATTCCTCGGTAACAAATACTAACTATTTTCACTCAATGTTTTCTTTTATGATTCTTGCGGGTACTCCCGCAACAACACACTTTGGCGGAACATCCTTTGTAACTACAGCTCCGGCTGCAACGATCGCTCCGTCGCCTATGGTCACTCCTTTAAGAATGGTTGCGTTCATTCCGATCCAGCAGTGATTACCTATACAGATAGGAAGCGTATTTTGATATCCCTGGTAAACCATCTCATGGTTGTCTGAGTCTCTGATGGATACACCTTTCGCTATGATTGTTCCTTTCCCGATTGTTATGTGATTGAAGCAATCGATATGGCAGTTATGATTGATAAAACCGCCTCCGTATATTTCAAGCTTGGCGCCCTTTGAAACACAAATATAGGTTCCGTTAAATACTTGCAGTTTTTCTTCAACTGACAGTTCAGCATTGTGTGATAACTTTAAAACAGTCGCTCTCCTGTCATGCTTAATATCGCTGCATCCTAATAACAATTTCCCATTTATATTGACTATAGATCTCTTGTCGATATCAAAGAAACCGGTCTTTCCGCAAATGCATTGCCCTTTTCCTCGATTCTTCTTGTTTAGAGAATAAGTCTTTATCCAGCTTTTTTTAATAATCGAACTTTTTGTTTCCATCATTTACACTTCCACTTTTGCGGGAGTAAAGCATACATCGCCCCAGCCCGAATCCCAGTTAAAAAACAGTTTATTTGAACTGTTGGCTGTTATTTCGAATGAAAACGCAGGCTCTACACACTCGTGCCTGAGTTCAACACCCAGATCATTCCTCTCATACAATATTGCGGTGATACTGTATTGACCCGGTACCAACTCGCCGAAATTGATCTTATATGTTGCCTCATTATTGCCTTTTTGACAAGATACAGGTTCACAATATATAACACCAACACTTGTATCATCTGCGCGTTTCACATGAAGACGCATAAATAATTCAGCTATGTTTTGGGTGCTGTTCCAAGATAATCTCAGCTTTGTCGCTTCTCCAAAGGTCAGGCTTGTGTTATCTTTTCCGATGAAGTCTGCTTTTATCATATTTATAACACCGGTTGGCGTACCATATCGATTGCATAGTGACAAATCAATCGGATTATCTTCGACAGCCACACTATTGTTCATATAAACCGCTATAGCTCTTTCTGTGTCACCAACAAATACTATTTTTCCATGGTCAAGAACCATACATTTCTTACACAGCTTACGAATCGTATTCATATTGTGACTGACATAAAGAACCGTTCGCCCGGCATCGGCAACCTCTTTCATTTTGTTGATACATTTATTTTGAAATGCAACATCGCCGACAGCCAAAACTTCATCCATAATCATAATCTCGGAATCCAGATGCGCTGAAACAGAAAATGCAAGCTTGACATACATACCGGACGAATAACGCTTTACTGGGGTATCGATAAACTTTCTGCATTCGGAGAATTCGATAATATCCTCCATTTTGGCATCTATTTCTTTCTTTGTCATTCCGAGGATAGCGCCATTAACGTAAACGTTTTCTCTGCCTGTCAGTTCAGGGTGAAACCCGGTACCGACCTCCAGCATGGAGGCAACACGACCATTCAACCGAATCACTCCGGTAGTAGGAGCGGTAATACGAGTGATCAGTTTTAAAAGCGTAGATTTTCCCGCACCATTATGACCGATAATACCCAACGCTTCTCCTTTTTTTACATCAAAGGAAATACCATCTAACGCTAAAAAAGTATCTCCGTCAGCTAAATCTACTTCCTTTCCGATCTTTACAGTTGGATCGGCAAGTTTCTTCCTTTTCGCTCTTTTCCTTTGAAGTTCATCACGGAGTGTTGTTCCGCCGATAGCTCCTAATCGATACTGTTTTGAAACATCTCGAAGCTGCAACATTAATTCTTCCATAATTCTCTCCTATCAAACGGTATCTGCAAAGGTTCTTTCGATCTTATTAAACATAGTCATTCCAATAAAGAACAGTAGGACTGTTACAACAACGCTGATGAGATAGTACGTCAGATCAAAGTGACCGGAGCCGAAAAAAGCATAGCGCATCGTCGTAATGATCGGTGTAACAGGGTTGAGCATATAAAGCCAAAGGTATTTTTCGGGGATCAACGCTAAGCCGTACGGAATCGGAGATAAGTATTCCCATAGCTGCAGCCCAAATCCAACTAACATATTCAGATCACGGTACTTTGTTGTCAACGAAGAAACTATAATCCCTACACCTGTAGCGAGCATCATCATCTGTAGTATCAGTAAGGGTATAAGCAGAACATACCAGCTTAAACTGATGCTTGCAATTCCGATAATCACAAACAGCATTAAAAGTATTATAAACAAGGCCAGCTGAATGAAATATGATATGAGATTGGACAATGCCGTACTGATAGGTGTAACCATTCTCGGATAGTAAACCTTACCCATAATGGCTGTGTTAGCAATAAACGTATTAGATGTGGCGGTAACAGTTCCCGAAAAATACGACCACATCACAGTACCTGTCATATAGAAAAGAAACGACGGAACTTTAATAGCCTGTCCCACGACATCGGCTGTCGTGAGTTTTGCCAAGCTGCCAAAAATAATAGAAAAGACGACAGTGGTAAGCAATGGCTGAATGACTGCCCATGCTGGACCTAACACGGTTTGCTTATACTTTGATGTAAAATCTCTCTTGACAAACAAGCCGATCAGATCTCTATATGCCCAGATCTCCTTAAAATTCAGATTAACACGTTTGTCACTGGGTCTTATCTCTGTTTTCCATTCTTGATTAGGAGTATCCATATTATTGTCCTTCACTTTTTTTCTTTCTTTGGTTTCTGATTTGAATCATCTTTATATAACGAGATAACGGAAGTGAAAAGATAACTGCTATCTTCCCTTTTATGCTATCTTGAGAAGTCAAACCAAAATAACAGATTTCAGCCCATTTATCTAATAGTAGCTTTTTGAGCAATCTCTGATCATATACATTAAATCGCTTGTTTGCATCTATCATCGTCTTCATCCATTTTTTTATCTTAGTGTCATAGGGCTTTCTCGATGTCAGCAATTGAAAGTGGTAAGGTCTTAAATCATCATCAAGAGTTAGGTGTAGTTTATCAAGCTGTTCTTGGATAATTCTGAATACACAATCCTCTTGGATATCCCTTTTTGAAGAAGAAATTGCTTTGTCATGTACGCGATAGTTCAACAAAACATCCGGAACTATCGAACACTTTGCATATTGATTACAGCTAATCCACATTCTGTAATCTTGAGCAAAGATATACCGTTCATCATATTTTATATGATACTGTAGCATTAAACGCCTGCTGAACATAGCGCTGGGGTGAACCAAATTAGGATCATTAGAAAATAACTGATAGATACTGTATTCTTCTCTGCTTGGTATTTCTCTTCTTACATATTTATTCGTGTGTGTTTTTTGCCAATCGTCAAAAAGCTTTGCCCAAGTCCCGCAAACGACAACATCGGAATGATCCTTTAAATACTGAACTTGCTTCTCAAATCTCTCAGGCTCACTGATATCATCAGAATCCATCCTTGCGATAAACTCTCCTTTGCATATTGCTAATGCCTTGTTGAGTGATTTTGTCAGTCCGATGTTCTGCGAATTTTTGAGTATTTGAATTCTTCGATCTTCATATGATTCTATTACAGATAGAGAATTATCGGTTGAACAATCATCTACAATGATGAATTCAAAGTTGGAATAAGACTGAGAGAGAATGCTGTCTATTGCCTGCCTCAAATATTCCTCAGGAGTATTGTAGTTTGTCATAATAACCGAGACCAACCCCGGTATAATCTGTTTCTCTTTAGGTTCCACGCTGTTTAATAACCTTTCGTTTGATGCTTCTAAGTAGCTGATATGTGCGCTTCTTCATATAGAATTTTTTGATCCTATATCGGTCTTTATCTATGATCCATTGCGACAGCTCTTTTTGAGTAGTATTAAGAAAAGAATTACTGTCCATCTTAGATAATTCTATTGTTTCGGGAATAAATGAATTCCACGGATAATCTATAACTCTTTTTTGTTCGTTTTTGGGAACATTTATGTAAAACAAATCAAAAACATATACCATATAGGATATATACATTGCTTGAAAGCGTTGCTCCCACTGAAAAGAGACAAATCCCCATTTCTTTAGATATTTTTTCTCTTCTTCGTATAGGATCGAGGTGTTGAATTTTACTATATCCGCATATGTATATGTCCGAGTAGTGCTTCCCGAAAACAGCCTGTATCTATACAAAGCTGTATCAATATAAACCGCGCTCCGAATACTATCAAGAATCCACATCGATTGGAGTCTGTCTTCAGAACAGCGAAGTGATGAATAGCTTTGCGCGCCATCAGTGCATTCTAATAAGACTGAACACTTAACACATTTTGTACACATGCTATTTAGCAAAACACTGGTAAAGAATAACTCATGGAGAACATGTATTTCTTCTTCACTATAAAAGTGTTCACCTTGATAAATTGTTTTTGATTTTTCCAGTTTTTCATCTCTGTCATAGTAGAAAGGGTATATAATCATATCCGGTGAATGATATACATCTATCTTCAGCGAAAGAGTCTCTAAAGCGCCATCAACTATTAAGTCATCAGAATCCAAAAATATACAATACTCTCCTGACGCAGCTTTGATCGCATTAACCCTTGAAACCAATTGTCCGGAGTTGGTTTGATGGATCACCTTGATGATATCCGGATACTTACTTTGATAATCATCACATATTTGTGGGCTGCTGTCGGTTGAGCCATCATCTACGAGGATGATTTCGTAGTCTTTGTATGTTTGACATAATACAGATTGGAGACATTCTTCAAGATACTTTTCAGTGTTATAAACAGGTATCAGAACGCTGAATTTCACTTTTATCCCTCCAATAGTTTCTTCCATTTCTTTTTATAATCATTAAAGTCCTGTGAGTAATCCACAAGAGACATATGATACTCAACCTTCTTTTTCGCATGCTCATCTTTCAGCAGAAAAAGAATTCTTTCTGCAATTCCTTTTGACGATATCTCCGTTAAAAAGCCATTTTCACCATCTGTGATTTGTTCCTTTGCTCCGATCGTTGCTGTTGAAACAACGACCCTTTGCAAAATCATAGCTTCTTTGATTGTCCTGCCAAAGGATTCTTCATAAGAAGGCTGAACATATAGATCACAGTTTTTGATATACGGATAAGGATTTTTAATTAATCCTGTAATAATGATGTTAGCCTCGAGGTGTGCGTCGCTAATCTTTTTTTCTACTTTTTGTCTCTCGACACCGTCACCTACAAAATACCAAACAAAGTCAATTCCTTCGTCCTTTATGATCCTTGCGGCATCTACCGCAATATCATACCCCTTCACCGATGTCATTCTACCGCATGTTGCCAGCATCAACCGCGATTCCTCTACGGGATATTCAGTACTTAACTGCATCACCTTTTGAGATGAGACGAATGTTTCAATCACCTTCATCTTAGAAGCGAATTGCGGATAAAAGCTTGACAAAGCATCTTTTGCCCCACAGGAAACAGCATATATACTATCAAACTCACTCATAATTCTTTCATGCAATTCATGAGAGCAGTCTGTGCTATCCCTATATAGCATTATCTTGCGTTTTGCAACAATAAAGTCAGCTACGAACTGAGCGGTTACCTCCTGAATAACAGAGATTGCGACATCAAAAGTTGAGTTGTCACTGAAATAGTGTTTCTTTTCATACCGCATTTTGCGTTCTTTGATATAATCGTCCAATTTTGCTTGCGCTTTTGTATTATCCTTCCGCAACAAACGTAAAAAAAATATTTTTAGCAAAAGCAGAACAGAATACGGCTTTCTATAGTATCGGGTTTTATCTTTGTTTATTCTTATATCTGTTATGCTTTTGTTAATAAATGGCAGTAAATCAGTGCGATTCTTCCTGATATACAGCGTAACCTCATTCGTTTCATAGTCAATGGCATCCAACATCGGAATAACAGACTTTTGTACACCGCCGATATTCAGTTGATGAATCACAAATAATACTTTACGTTTTGCCATATTTACATCCCGTTTACAATAGTTGTTGCCATTTATCGATTATCTTTTCCAGAGATAATTCATCGCGCAGTTTGCTGGCATTCTGTGAGAGTTTCTCGGCTAAGCCGTCTTCCTCGATGACGCGCAGGATCGCTTTGCTGAGAGCTTCTACGTCCTGGATCGGAACGAGAAGGCCGTTCTCGCCGTCGGTGATCGTCGCTTTCGCTCCGCCGATGGGACAGTCAGTGCATACTGAAGGCATACCGATTGCTAACGCTTCCAGCATCGCGTTAGAAATACCCTCATAATCGGAGGAGTTTACATACATCGCGTCCTCTAAGATCATTCGATGGACGTCGGCATTGAACGGCTCAAAGATAACGGAGTCAGTTATCTGATGATCGGCGATCATCTTCTTAATGGTATTCACCACCTGAACGCCTTCATCGTTCGGCGCATCGCCGATGATCCGAAGCGTGTAATCCGGGTGAGATTTATGAACTGTTGCAAACGCATCAACCAATACAGGAAGATTCTTCTGATTGGAAATGCGGCAGAAGGTAGTGATATTCTTGTTGCGTTCGCCGTGATACGGCTCGGGAAGATTCTCCTTGAGCGGATTGAAGATGACCGTGCCCTTATCGGATACCGACTTGGGGTATACCGCCTTGGCATCATATGTTTGAAAAACAGCGGCATCAGCGCGCGGGTAATACTTTTCGATAAACTTTCTTCCGTAGCGTTTTCCCATAAGGCGGTTCGGATCAGCTCGTTCGGAGATAATCACCCGGTTCGGCAGTCCTTGCGCAGCCAAAACAGTAATAGGGATAGCGGGCTGCACAAAGGCAATCACCGTCATATCAGGATTCTGTTGCAGATACTGACGCATCCACTTGATCTCGCGGTGATACATACAGTCTATCGACATTTTCCCGACTATAGCAGGGGTGTCTTTGCTTTGCTTTTCACAAAACTTACCGACAATCGTCGAACAAACTCGAGCAGGGAGGTGCGCCAGCTTTTGTCCTACGCTCTCCGACTGCATTTCTTCGGTAAGAAGGATTAATTCTGTTTTTTCATTCAGGTCTGATCTGACAACCTCATTCTTCTTTGCAGAAGTCAGGAGAAATCTTGTGTCGTACCCGCGCTCGTTGAGCTGATTCATGATCTGTGCGGCAACGCGCTCGGCGCCTCCGCCGACCATGTGCGGGATGACCATCAGAATTTTTTTCTTGTGCATACGCACCCTTCTCTATTACTTAAAAACTTTACGGAACACTTTATATGCGCCCCATAAAAGGTGGCTTTTACTATCCAGCTTCAGCGATTTGTCGCCGTAAGCATCGTTATTTAAAATGTCTTGAATGATGTCTTGATAATCTGATTGATATTTCTTCTGAATATCGGGCGTCATTTGACGATAGATATTCAGAACATTGAACGCACAGCGAATCAAATGCTGCGGAGATTGCTTTTCTTCGGGCAAAGACTTTCTAAACTTCGCTACTTCTCTGTAAACCGTCGCGGCGCTGACGTAATTCTTTTCCGTTTTCTTTGAAGTCATTACGGAATTCGGACGATAACGCCTGTTGTAAAGCTTTTGCCTTACATGAGCCGCTCGATGAGCCAAACAATAAAACTGATAGGAGATGATCATATCCTCATAGATGATTCCCTCTTTAAAATGAAGATCATTTTCTGTGAATATTCTCCTGTCCAATAACAGCATCCAAATTGCTACATGGAACTCTTTTTGTTCCATCATTTGAGACATGACATGAAATGCGTCATTTGTTTGATACCGGATTTTATAGCCATAACTGCTATTTTGTGTTATTGTCCCATGATCATCAAAAGCCTGCGCCTCACAAAAAACAAGATCAGCGTTCTCTTTCTTTGCAACGACAACCAGCGATTCCAGAGTAGTGGGATCCAGCCAGTCATCGCTATCCAGAAAAAACACATAATCACCACTCGCTTTGCTGAGCGCATAGTTTCTTGCGGAAGATGCTCCGCCGTTTTCTTTATGAAAAGCTTTAAATCTACAGTCTTTCTCACAGTACTCACGACAAATGTCATAGGATGAATCGGTTGAACCGTCATCTACCATAATGACTTCATAGTTTGTATAGGTCTGATTCAAAACACTGTCAAGACATTGTCTGAGGTACTTTTCTACATTATAGACAGGGATGATTACACTGATAAGTCCATAATCTTCCATGAGCTCACACACTTTTCTTTCGTTTTTCTTTCATAACAATGTATTGAGTAGCAATAATCCTCTTTATATCCGAGATCAATCCGGCTGAATAATGCTTTTTGAAGTTCTTCTGAATACCGAGATCGACAGTAACTTTTTCGAGCTTGGGATCGGGAATGGCTTTATTCAAATCAACTCTCATTTTTTCTGCGTCTTCCGCTTTACTGTGAACGCCCGTTTCATCGCAACCGATATTGCTGATATAAGAATAACGCGGGTAAACGGTGAGAAGATTATCTTTGATATGATGAGCGCCGAACTTTACCGACCATGAATTGGCATTGGATATGGTCTGGCGATACAACCGCATAAAACGATCTGCGCCAAATGAATTCAGCTTTCTGATATACTCAGGGTTATTGTAGAATAAGGACATATATGTTAAGTCCCAGTCAACCTCTTTCCATATCTCTTCCCACGTTGCCCACCCCCAGCTACAGGAACGATAGGCGGCAAACACATCCGCATGATAGTACTCGGGGAATTGGATCGGCGGAGCGTATCCTGCGATTGAGCCGACTGTTTCATCATCTCGATAATAGCAAAGCGCCTTATTCATAAAGTGAAGAAAATACGGGGAAGGGACACAGTCGTCCTCCACAACGATCACGGAGCCGTATTCATTGATTACTTTCGTAACACCGGTGATAACGGATTTTGCGAGTCCTTTATTCTCCGGACTTTCTATGAGGATCAGCTCACGAAAGTCTTTTTGTTTTGCGAATGTTTTGACGGCTTCTCTTACCTCATTCACCTGAGCTTGGGCTTTCTCGTTCTTTGCTCCATCGGAAAAGATATACAAGACGGAATCTTTTGCCTCGGGACATTTTGCGAGAGCCTGATATGTTTTTGTAAAATGGTCTGCCCGATTATACACGAACATCACTATAGGCGCGTATTGCATGGCAAACCTCCGTTATGGTTGAGATAATATTGCTTGATAGATATCATAAAGCGCTTGGGCATTTCTTTCCGGATCATGCGTGATTCTCGCCTGCTTTCTGCCGTTTTCGGAAAGCTTTAAGGCAAGATCGTCGTCATCAAAGATGCGTTTCAAATTCCACGCTAAGAGCGCAGGATCGTCATTTCTGTAGAATAAGGCATTCTCGCCGTCGGTTGCCATATCCGGTACGCCGCCGACATAGGAAGCGACGCACGGAGTGCCGATGCACATGGCTTCACCAAGCGTATTCGGACTGTTCTCTATTGCTGAGCACAGGACATATGCGTGTACCTTTGAGAGCTTTTCGGAAACTTCTTCCGCTTGTAAGGGACCGGTAAAAACAATATGATCTCCGACTCCCAGGTCTTTGATCCGCTTTTCGAGATAGAGACCGTATCCCTTTTTATAGAACGGACGCTTATCGTTTTCAACAAACGGCTTTACGCCCGCTACATATACTTTGATATCCGGATATTCACGGATCAGCTGCGGCAACGCTTCAATTACGTATTGAACGCCTTTCAAAGCATAATAGCCGTTGCCGACATAGATCGAATGTCTCTCGATCTTATCAAGTTGCCAATTCCTCTGATAGAACGGCTCGCGCAGGATCCTGTTGCAGGAATAATACTTCGCATTAGGGTTCAGCGCGTAAGCATGGGCTCTGTCCCATGTTGTGCGGCCTATCAGATACCTTGCTTTTGCAATCGTCTCCCTCTCGGTATTCATGCGCGGTTTAAACCAACGAGTCTTTCTCAAACGAAGGATCCAAGCGGTGAAGATATTCTTTATGGAACAAGAGAACATCATATCGTCAATCTGTAGTTGACCGCACTGGTACTGATACTGTCCGTTCAGAATACCCTGTAATGATACAACAGTAGGGATGCCTTTTGCATTACCCACATTCAGCATCGCTTTTGCGTGGAGGAATTCCGTTCCCTCGATTTGGATCAGATCGGGCTTGACAGCATCGATGATTCGGCTGCATTGTTTCTCTAACTCGGCGAGTGTCGTTTTGCCATCGTAACCAAGACTGATGTATCGAACGCCGTCAACCACACCGTTGAACTGATACTGCTTTTCGATCTTGCAGGCAACGGAAAGCTCAATATCCGGATAGGTCTTGAGCTGAGCAGCCATCGACTCCACCCAGCCTCCGAGCACGTTAGACGGAATATTCAGTTGATGAGCCGCTGCTTTCGGGAGCAGGTTGGCTGTCCAGAGAATTTTCATCTTTCTTTCTCCAAGTTAAGATATCGTTATGACAAATCGGTGGGATCAGAACTAACATACATGTAAAGTTGTACGACATCGAATCCAAAAGCAACACCATCAAAAAGGCAATAAATAAGGCGTTTGCAATTCTAACATCCTTTTCTTGGGCGCTGTTTTTCATCTGCATGACAAAACCAAATACTATTTTAATATATACATAACCGCCAAAAAGACCATATTTTGCAAACGTATCAAGAATAGCAGAATGACCGCCGCCGCTTGAAAACCAAAGTCCTCCGATAACAGGATAAGTAAATATCGTTTGAATTGAAGCAAGATATGCTTGCCATCGAACCAAGATAGAATCTGCTGTATCTGTAGTGGTTAATGATAAGTGCACGTCTTTTATTTTCTGAGCTATTTTTGTTCCATCAAAGAAATCAATCAGCGCATTTCGAAAACCATCGTTATAACCGATCAGCCATATCAGAATACCTAATATGATTGCTGTAACAACAATAGCCAGCACAATGCTCTTTCTCTTGTAAAAAAATAATATGATTAGACCTATGACGCTGGTAACGACCGCGATCGTATATCCGGAATTAGCAGCATACAGATAATATGATACCATCCAAACTACACCGATAATAAAACGCAACCAGCTCTTGCGAAAAGCTTTAATCGTCCACATAACGACCATCGGCAAACAACAAACCTGAGGATAAAGCAGACCGTAACCACCCACGCCCCTACGCATATAGTGATACGTCTCAGCATCGTTTCTTACTATCAAGCGCGCAACTTGAGGATCATCGATAACCGCTTTATATGACTGATAATTAAAATATATCAGCAACAACAGCACAACAGGTATCAGCCAACTGAGTTCATGCCATCGGCCCTTATAGCAATATGCCATTAGAAAAGCAATAATCAGCATATAATAGTTGATGGGCCTCAAAACATATTCTAAGTTTCCTTGAGATTCAAATAATGCAACTACTATTACCAACAGCAAAAAGCCCAGAGCCATCATGTGAATCTTTTCCAGCTTCACATTATAAGGAATATTCAATAAAAACCATAGACCGACGGCTCCGAGAGCCGCAAGACGATATACCGTATCGATCTGCAGCGGAGGCGCGATCGTCCACACGACAATATAAAGCACCAGTAGCTTCTGAATTGTCGGAATGATCGGATCATGTATGCTGAATATTCTGTTGTTAGCTCTTAATGTATTCTGCTGATCCATGCTTTCGTCTCACTTAAATAGTTTTTATAATCAAATGAATGAGATAATTCTTTTATCTTTTCGGTAAAAGTTGCCGACAAAACATTCAGCATTGCCGACTTCACTGTACCAGATAAAGTATCATCAACAACCAACAGCCGATCATCATCTTCATAATCTCTTATATCGCTGACATCGGTGGTGATGATCGAACCCCCGCATGTGTAAGATTCTGCAAATTTTGTCGGGAAGCCTGCGTCATTGCGTCGAGTCTTTTCTCTGATAAAGATATAGCAATCGGATGACAGCGTATATCTGATCGATTCCTCGTGAGGTACATACCCCATAAATAACAGGCGATCATCGTTTTGCGCTAAATCCTGCTGTTCGGAGTAAGCCTTGAGATACGCATCCTTTGTCAAGCCGATGATCCTCAGCCTGATATCCGGTCTCTCCAGCGAACAAAATGCTTCAACAACCGAATCAAGGCTTTCCTTATTGGAAACAGTACCGGCAAAAAAGAACTCAAAGGTACCGGGATGAGCAATCCTTTCCTGATGCCAGATCGATTCTTCCAAATCCACCAGCGGCGGTAACCTCAACAGGTTCTTGCCTTGATACTGCTTCTCCATCAAACTGCTGATCACAATGATATCATCGCAGACCTTATGCAGCTTAGTGCGGATCATCTTCTCGTCATGCTTCTTATACAGTCGCTTCGGGAGTGAACCTTCCGCATAATCGTTCCATTCGGTACAATCGTAAGCGACCTTGATATGTTTCTTCGCAAATGCCTTTTTCACAGCCTTGTAGGTCGCGAAAGGCACGTTATAGGTAATAATCAGGCAGGTGTCGCTGTATTTTTCGGCAACTGCCTCAATATTACGCGTGTCGAAAATGTGGCTGACCCACTGCTTCAAGCCAAGCGGGTAGGCTTCTTCATAGATGTTCTCGTTATAGGAGGACTGTCTGATCCCGCTGAAACTCTCGCCTTTAACGGTTCCGAGAAACACCATCCGATAGCCGAGCGCAGTAAAGATCTTGCCGTTATTCATCACGCGGTGCGCGGCAGCGTTTTTATCGGGCAGCTCATAATTACCCATATAGATAATGGTTCCCTTTTCCACTGCGCGCACCTCGCTTTCTTTTTACAAATTCTCTTTATACCACTCGATGGCGGCTTTGATTCCACGATCGAAGCTCCAGTCGGGATCATAACCGAGAAGCTCTTTTGCTTTGCTGATATCAGCATTACTGTGCTTGATATCGCCGGCACGGTCGGGCCCGAAGTTCGGCTCTTTGTCGATGCCGAGCGCTTCGGTCAAACCGTAGTAAATATCGAGCAGATACTCTCTGCCGCCGTAGGCGACGTTGAATGCCTCTCCCGCCGCTTCATGCGGTGCAAGACAGGCCTTCAGATTCGCTTCGATAACGTTCTCGATATAGGTAAAATCGCGGCTTTGCTTGCCGTCACCGTTGATGGTCGGCGTTTCACCGTCGAGCAGCTGCTTAATGAATTTCGGGATAACAGCGGCATATGCACCGTTTGGGTCCTGACGTCTGCCGAATACATTGAAGTATCTGAGGCCGTAGGTATCCAAGCCGTAATGCTTGGTATACTGTTTTGCCCACTCTTCATCAGCACGCTTGCTGACCGCGTAGGGAGAAAGCAGATTGCCCTCTCTTCCCTCTTTCTTCGGCAGATTCGGCTCATCGCCGTAAACCGAAGACGAGGAAGCATAAACGAACTTCTTGACACCGTTCTGTCGAGCGGCTTCCAGCATATTCAGCGTGCCCTGAATGTTGTTAGCACAGTAGAACAGCGGCATTTCAATGCTTCTGGGAACGCTGCCCCACGCCGCCTGATTGAGGACATAATCCACGCCCTCGCAGGCTTTCATGCAGGTATCGAGATCCTTGATATCGCCCTTGATGAACTCGTAGTTCGGATTATCAAGGAACAGATCGACATTCGCCTGCTTGCCTGTTGAAAGGTCGTCCAAGCAACGCACCTTGTATCCTAAATTCAGGATCGCTTCACACAAGTTTGAACCGATGAAGCCCGCTCCGCCTGTTACCAGAAAGAGCGACCCCTCGGGGAATTTCACATTAGAATAACCCATTACAATCTCCAGTACTCGTAGCCTGCCGCCTCATATGCCTTGCGGTCGAGCAGACCCTTGATATCGATCATGATCTTCTTTCCTTCGCCGTAGAACTTCGCGATATCGTCCTGTGACAGCTCCTTGAAGCAGTCATGAGCGACCGCGAGGACAACCGCGTCCATATCCTTGATGGTGCTGATATCGACGAACTCCATGCCGTAAAGCCACTTTGCTTCGTCAGCGTCAGCAGCAGGATCGGCGATCACGGGAGTGATACCATACTCCTTCAACTCGTTGACGATGTCGATGATCTTGGTATTGCGAGTATCGGGGCAGTTCTCCTTGAAGGTAAAGCCGAGGATCGCGACCTTCGCGCCCTTTACCGCCTTATCTGCCGCGATCAGCTTCTTGACAACGTTCTCGGCGACATATTTGCCCATATCGTCATTGATGCGGCGGCCGGAAAGGATGATCTGGCTGTGATAGCCCATCATCTCTGCCTTGTAGGTCAGGTAGTAGGGATCGACGCCGATGCAGTGACCGCCGACGAGACCGGGATAGAACTTGAGGAAGTTCCACTTGGTACCTGCTGCTTCGAGGACGGACTTGGTATCGATACCCATCTTGTTGAAGATGATGGAAAGTTCGTTCATGAAGGCGATATTGATATCGCGCTGGCTGTTCTCGATGACCTTCGCCGCCTCAGCGACCTTGATGGATTCTGCGCGATGTACACCGGCTTCAACGACCAGCTCATAGACCTTTGCGATCACATCGAGGGATTCTTCATCCATACCGGACACGATCTTTTTTATGGTCTCGAGTCGATGCACCTTATCTCCGGGGTTGATACGCTCGGGAGAGTAACCGATCTTGAAGTCAACGCCGCACTTTAAGCCGGACTCACGCTCGAGGATCGGGATGCAAACGTCCTCGGTGACGCCCGGATATACGGTAGATTCAAATACAACGACACTACCCTTGGTCAGGTTGCGTCCGAGAATCTCAGAAGCGCCCTCAACAGGAGTGAGATCGGGAGTGTGATCGTCATTAACAGGTGTCGGTACCGCTACGATATGGAATTTTGCTTCTCTGAGCTTGGTTTCATCAGCGGTAAAGTCAACTGTTGTCGCCTTGATTGCTTCATCACCGACTTCATTGGTCGGGTCAATGCCGCTCTTATACAGCTCAATCTTCTTAGCGTTCAAATCAAAACCGACAACGTCAATCTTCTTAGCGAACGCGACTGCGATCGGCATGCCGACGTAGCCTAATCCGACTAAGGAGAGTTTTTCTTCTTTTGCTAACAGTTTTTCATACAGATTAGTGAACATTTAGTTTACCTCTTTCTATAATCCCATGGTTTCGCAGATCGTTGCGTTAACCTTATTTACATCAAATTGTTCCTCGGCTTTGCTTCTTGCATGGCTAGCCATTTCCTGTAATCTGGCCGGATTATCAATCATATATTGCATAGCATTTGCAAGGCTCTGAACGTCTTTTACCGGAACCATCAAACCGTTCAAGTTGTCGTCTACAGTTTCAACACATCCCGGCGCGTTGGTCGTAATAATCGCCTTTCCACTCGACATAGCTTCTAAAACCGCTTTTGACGTTCCTTCTCTATATGAAGGCAAAACAAACACACTACACCGTTCTAAGTATGGTCTAACGTCTTCTTGTTCGCCAAAATACTCTATTGTTCCCTCATCAATAAACACCTGTAACTCTTTAGGTTTGATTGAAGTTGGATTCGAATCAAAAGGTCCTAACAGCATACACCTTACATTTGGGTTATTCTTCTTTATGATCCTGCAAGCTTCAATATACTCGAAAACGCCCTTATCCTTAATCAAACGGCAAGTACATAAAAAACCGACCGTATCCGGCAAAGATTGTTGAGCAAAGCGATCCAGATTAACACCGGACCCCCTCAAAAAGACTCTCTTTTGATTTTTAATAACTTTCGTTTTTATAAAATTATTTTCATCCTCGTGATTTTGAAAGAAAACAGCAGGACAATTGCGCATTGATAATCGATAACCGGCAATTGTGATCTTTCTTACAACTCTTGTCTTTATGTCATTGCTCAAAAACAAAGATCCCACTCCTGCTATCAACGGATATACCTCTTTTATTCCCAGCTGATTAGCAGCGATACCACCATAAACTACCGTCTTTGCCTGATATGTAAAAATTTTGTCAGGTTGATAATCTCGAATAACTGATTTAATTGACGATAAGGTTATCAAATCTTTGAAAGGATTTAGACTATTTCTTGATATAGTAATCTGCTTATATTGAACTTGGTACCTCTTAAGCTTTTCGCACCACTTGCTTTCAGGCTCATTTCCTACAGCCATCACTTCATGATTCTTTTCAACAAAAGATTTCATCATATCCAGCCGGAACCAAAAAAGAGATGGCGAATGACTGGTCAGTACAAGTATTTTCAAATCTAAACTCCCTCACACTATTACTTTTCTGTCGCTTTAATTGAGTCCTCAAATCCAACTAAATTCACTAGATCGGTTTTCTCATAAGTCAATGTTCCGAATACCTTTTTTACAACTCCTATTTGGAATATCTTTATCACTGGATTAAATGCACTCCACAAACTAATCTTTTTCCCATGACTTTGTGCGATCAGTTTTACCATATCATTTGTGCAAATATAATCTCTGTTCTGAGGGAAAAAAACACCATATTTACCATTATCAATAATCTTCCTGACAAACTCACACAGATTATCGATATATACCATACTTCGTTCGTTGTAATACTTTGGAAAAATAGGGGATTTTAAAGCAAATCGTCTAAGTTGCTGATAATTCCCTTTGCAGTTTTTGCCATAAACCATCGGTGGTCTGAGAATTGCGACACGAAAAGAATCCGATTCCATTTTTTTCAATTCTTCATCAGCCATTAGTTTTGATTTGCCATATGCGTTAACTGGATGACACTCTGTTTGCTTGGTAATGTGACCGGTAAGCATACCATAGACGTTCATCGTACTCAAAATAACAAAGTGGTTCACTCCATCAGATTTCGCTTTGTTTGCTGTTTCAATAGCTAAATCACGGTTAACCGAATAGTAAAAGGAGCGATTCTCGTCCGTTTCTTTTACATGAGCGATTCCCGCGACATGAAAGACCGTGTCATACCCGGAAAAGCTTTTCTCACGCCATGATCCGTCAATCATATCGACGGTATCCACCGTGTATTGATCGGGAAAGTTCTTATTTATGTAGTTTTCAAACGAAGTACCGATATAGCTGTTCGCACCGGTAATTAAAATTCGTTTCATTTAAACCTCTGATTGACGAATGAATCACTATGTAATTTCTTTCGTCCTGTTTAATTCACCCGTTCCACCTTCAACAACGCCGTCTTTTTTCACAACAGCGATGATCGAGCCAAAGAAGCAGCGCACATCGAACCAGAACGCCCTAAATCCACCTTGTTTCAGCTTTGCTGTATAATCTCCGTCAAGCTTGGCTTTTAGCGGAATCTCGATCTCATCTCTGCCGTGGATCTGCGCCCAACCGGTGAGACCCGGCTTGATGTCGTTCGCACCGTACTTATCGCGCTCGGCGACAAGATCATCCTGATTCCAAAGCGCCGGTCGGGGTCCTACGATACTCATAGAACCGATCCAGATACAAAAGAGCTGGGGCAGCTCGTCAATAGAAGACTTACGCATGAAGCGCTGCCACTTTGACAGCAAATCCTCCGCTCTGAACTGGTGGGTCGGCGTATCGTGGGGAACGGTTACGGGCATTGAGCGGAACTTGATGATGATAAAGTTCTTTTTATGTATTCCGACCCGCTTTTGTTTGAAAAATACAGGTCCGGGGGAGTCGAACTTGATAATGAGCGCAACAATACACATAGGAATCGTCGCAATGATGATTCCTATGGTGGATAGCACAATATCGATCAGTCGTTTCCAAAAATGCTCGTACATAGTTCACTCAACCTGTTTATGATCTATTAGTCAGCAATTCCCATATCTGCGTGACGGATACCGTCAGGATTAGGACTCATCACGCCGTTCTTTAGGGTAATGACAATTCGGTTATCCTGTGCTGTAATTGCATCGATGGCATATCTCTTTTCAAGGCAATGCCCAGATAATGCCTCGCCGTTCTCAAAGTTCATTTTTCGGTCGCCAACGCACAGAATGATAGGCGACGTGATTTTTCTGACTTCGTTATCCAAATAATATGACATTATTTTCTCCTTTTAGCCGGCTATCCGCGTCTTGTAGCTTCTCATGCTGAAATCAAAGTTGATAGAGCGCAGCTGTTCCTCTCTGCCAGTGCTGAGTTTGCCGTCGCGATATAGCTCCCTTTGCCGTTTCAACCATACCGCTGTTTTGGTGCCGCGTGGTGAAACGTAATCGATCGGAATATCCAAATGACCGTGGCTGTCATGAAAGGCTTTTGCGTCCTCAAACTGCTCGCGCCATTGAACGTCCTCTTTCTTCTCCCAGCGCATACCAATAGAATCGAGCCTTTTGATCTGTTCCTCGGTGAGGGACTTGCCCTTGCGCTTTCCGTTTTTGATCTGACGCTGTTCGTCAAGCCACTTTGAAAGCCAGATACCGTTGATTGTATATTGTGAAGGTATCTCCAAATTTCCGTACTCGCGGTAATACTGCTCTGCCAGCGCAAATCGTTCTTCCCACGGGTCGGGTCTTTGCCATACCATTCCGATGACGTTGAGCCTGTCAAGGCGCTCTTGCTTCATCGTACCGGTGGCATACTTCTCGCGCTGATTGGATATCCAGCCGCCAAGCTTAAAACCGTCGTCAGATTTGTATGACGTCGGCACATCCAAGTTGCCGTTGCTGTCGTAATACGCCTTAGCGTACGCATATCCCTTTTCCCACGCGGCGTCGTGGTTGTTCTGCCATACCACGCCAAGCTCGCTGAGTAAGCGAATCTGTTCGTCCGATAAGTGATATGCCTTATCGTGTCGGCGGTAGGCGGCACGCATATTCTGGAGCCACAGGTGCAGTCGAATGCCGTCCTCGGTCACATAACCCTTTGGCGTTTTCAGGCTGCCATGCTTTCGATGGTATTCCAATGCAGCGGCATAGTTGCGTTGCCATGTATAATCATGGACATCCCAGATCATGCCGATCGCGTCCAGTTGAGCGATACGGTCGGGGGTCAGATAACTCTTCTGACTGCCGTTCTTGCGGTAGGTGCGCAGGTTGGAGATCCACGAGCCGAGACAGACGCCGCTGTCAGTCACATAGGTCGCCGGGACTTTCAGATCGCCGTTCGCGGTGTAATACTCCTGTGCGGCGGTGTAGTACCGTTGCCATGAGAGATCGCGAACAGAGTTCCACACCATGCCGATGGCTTCGAGTTTCTTGATCCTGTCCTCAGATAAATTGCCGTAGCTTTCTCCGGCGTAGACCTTGCGCTGGGTGAAGATCCAGTTGCCAAGCGAATAGCCGTCATTGGTTTTATATCTTCTCGGCACTTCGAGATTGCCGTAGGTTTTGTAATACTCGACCGCGTAGTGATACATCACATTCCATGAAGCGGTGAGGGTGTCGTTGAGCTGATCGAAAAGCTCCTTCGCCTCACGCACCTCGTCGATGACCTCAAAGCGGTCGTTGACGATCATGCTGTCCTCACCGAGCGAACGGTAATAACTGATCGCGACCTGCATCTCCTGCTGGATGGTACCGATGGAGTACAGATTCTCGATGTTGTTGACGATATCGAAGATGACCGGCACATTGTTCTTGCCCGCCGCCAGAGCGCGTCCAATCTGCTGTTTATAGATGATCGGAGAGACGGTCGGGCGGAACAGGATCACACCGCTGATGTCATCCACATGGATGCCCTCGTTGAGCATATCAATGGCGAATAACAGCTTCAAATGATCGCTGTTGTCGTTCTTGAAGTCGATGAATTCTTTATTGGTAGTCGGGTCCTCAGAGTATGCAGTGTAGACATGAGGCTTGGGATCGACCTTCCCAAACCACTCTTTGACCTTGCCGCGCATCTCACGTAGATGCTCGATGTTGGAGCAGAACACGATGTATTTGCCATTGCGATCTGTCATGTGTTTGTCGAAGATTTTGTCCAGGCCATCGGCGTTTTCCAACGCGCGGCGCAGTGCTTCGAGGTATCTCTCTGCAGAATCGCGGACAGCTTTATTCTTCGCTCCGCGCACTCTGCGCTTGAGGCGCTTGTAGTCCTCCTGATAGGCAAACACGGACATGACATACTTTGGCGGATTGAGAATACCGCGCACGATGGCTTCGCCGAGTGTCATCTCAGAGGCGATGTTGCCGTCAAACAGCTCGTCCGCCATATTGCGCTGGTTGTCGAGATAACGGATCGCTGTTGCGGACAGACCGAGGATCGGTACGTTGGGATAGAGGGACAACAGTCGATCAACGCCCTCGCCCCACATCTCTGCGCCGCAACGATGGAACTCGTCGAGGATGATGTAGTCGGGGCGAATCTCAGCAAGTTCCGCGTCGGTCAACATCATGAGCTTCGCGTAGGTAAAAAAGATGATGTTCTTCGGCTGCCATCCGTCAGAATCACGTTTTAAATTTTCAAGCTGAGTGTTATAAATATACTCAGACGGCGAAAGCCAACAGACATTTTTGTCAGAAAACTGCTCGCACAGCTTGAAGCCGATATACGACTTGCCGGTGCCGGTAGGATGCACCACAGCAGCCTTGCCGGTCTCGGAAAGCATATCGAGAACAGAGTCAAAGGCAGACTGATTATGTTCAAATAATTTGATACTCATATTCAGCCCTCCTTTTGCTTGTCTAAAAATGTAATGAAGTAATTAACTTTATTATTTCTTATAAGCCCATAATTCGCCATATTACTTTTTATCTAATATATTATATACATTTTTATATAGAAAGTCAACTGCGAAAAATTGGCATAAAATCATATGATATTTACAATAATCTATTAATATTTACTATTTGATGCTTTTCTTTACAACATAATAACCTTGTTTTTAGAATAGCATTTGACGGTTTATGCAGAGTTTTTTATTAATTCGCCGTCAAATACTTTGTCAAAGGAAGTGTGGCTATGCCTCGAAAAGGCGAAAACATCTACAAAAGAAAAGACGGTCGATGGGAAGCAAGATATATCCATCGTTATGAAAAGGGAAAAGCGAAGTATCGCTCTGTCTACGGAAAAACGTATACTGAAGCAAAAGAGAAAAGAGAAGTTATATTATCTAACTCAAAGGCAATACATGTTTCTGTTGTTAAACAGAGAGCTTTGCTAGATGAACTCTGTTTGCTATGGCTCGGCAATCGTAAACCTAATGTAAAGGAATCTACATATACCCGATATGTACGTATTGTTGATAAGTATATTCTTATAGAGTTTCGCGCTAAACGAATAGATCAAATAGACGCAGAAAGGATACAAACCTTTCAGGATCAATTAAAAGAGCGGCTGGCAGATAAAACCGTAAACGATATCATGTGTGTTTTCAAAAGCATCTGGAAATTCGGTCAAATTCAAGGTTATCCATGCTGTGAATGGGTGCAATCCGGAATTAAGGTCAAGAAGGCTAAAGAGATTACGATTATATCACAGGATGTTCGCAGCCGCATGGCGAAAGCCTTTTCCGACTACAATCAATTTGTAGCAATGGGTGTCTGTTTCAGCCTGCTCACCGGTGTCAGGATCGGCGAGATATGCGGATTACGATGGGGTGATATTGATCTACAAAGCGGTTATGCCACGATTCGGAGAACTGTTGAGAGGATCGCTGACCTGTCACCAAACGCAAAGCAAAAAACGAAGGTAGTGATCACTGAACCGAAAACAGAAAATTCCGAACGGATCATCCCAATGCCAAAATATCTGGTCAATTATATTAGGCAGTATAAAAGGAACAACGAATGTTATGTTCTCACCGGCAGCACAAAGAATACCGAACCGCATACTTTTTACACTCGATACAAGACTTTTCTGAGAAAGAATAATCTCGGTGATTATACCTTTCACCAGCTGCGCCATACCTTCGCAACACTCTGTGTGGAGCAGAATTTTGATATAAAATCTCTTTCGGAGATCCTCGGTCACGCAGATGTACAAACGACCATGAACCTGTATGTCCACCCGACTTTACAAATGAAGAAAAGGCAAATGGATACCTTGAGGTTGTAAGTTATTCGCCGTCAAAAAAATGTTCAAGCTCCCGAAGCGCACCAGTTAGATAGTGCCTTCGGGAGCTTTTTGTCTTAGAGTTAATTACTTCATTACATTTTAGGGTAGTTGTGTATGACAACTACCTTATTCTTTTTCTAATAGGTCGTATATTTTCAAACCTTGGCGTTTTGCATATGCAAGTGTTTTTTCAGCTCCGCCGGAACGATACACATAACTTATCGCAGCACACGACCAATCAACCATTTATGAAAAGCAAATGGTAATGTAAAGTTATTTAATCAAAAGCCAGTAATAAACAGCAATAATCGTTATTCAACTTTACATTAATACGAGCCTCCAATAAACTTAAGATACGGCAATGCCGAAAAAAGAATTGGAGGTTTTATTAATGTCATACCCAAGACCAATGACGCTACCGGATTCATTTAATGCTCTGTTCGACTATCTGCGAAGCAGAGGCTACGCGGAAGGTTCCATACTGGAGTATCGAAGGAATGCCCGGTGGGTCACTAAATTCATGCAGGAACACGGATATGATTCCTACACGCTGGAAGCATATACGGCAGTTATCAAGTTCATTAAACAAAGCGGCAGTTATGAAGAGCTCTCTGAGTATGAAAAACGCCGCTATCATTGTGCTACGGTCCTTTACGAATTTCAGCAAACAGGAACCTACACATTTCGGCGAAAAAAGGCTGAGGAATCGATACAAGGTGGACTGAAAGCAGAAATTGAATCATTTATGGATTACAGAAAGACTTTGTTGCTCGCGGAACGGACGCTTCAACAGCAACGATTAAATCTTTTGAGATTCAATATCTTTTTGGTTGAAAACGGAATAACTGATGTTAATCAAATAACAACAGAGATCGTTCTGAAATATATTCAGGAACGGTTAGCGCGCTTCACCCAAACAATGATCATCAGCGCACTGTCTTCGATACGTCAGTTTCTTTTTTATCTTCACGAGACAGGAAGAACGCCGATCAATTTTTCTTTAGTTGTGCCAAGCAAGTCAGCGCCCGCTGAAAAAAGAGTCCCCAGCATATACAGCGAAAATGAAATCGGGCGATTATTGGACGTAATTGATCGAGCGGATCCAAAAGGGAAACGAGATTACGCTATGATCCTTATTGCCGCTCGTCTTGGCTTGCGAGGATCGGATATTTGCCAACTGAAATTTTCGGAGCTCGACTGGAAACAAAACCGAATACTGCTGAAGCAGAAAAAGACGGGTATGCCTATTGAGCTTCCTCTTCTGAAAGATGTCGGAGAAGCTATTATTGATTATCTGAAATACGGACGCCCGCAATCCGATTTGGAATACGTTTTTCTTAAACATATGGCTCCCTATGAAGGCGTAACACACGCTGCGTTTTTTACTGCAATAAAAACAGGAATGAGACGAGCGGGTATTGAGTTTCAAGGAAAGCGCAAGCATGGTCCTCATGCGCTGCGGCACAGTTTGGCAACTATGCTTCTGGAAAAGGAAACCCCTTTGCCCGTAATAACAGGTATACTCGGACATAAAAACCCGGAAACCACAAAGATCTATCTTTCGGTCGATTTAAAATCCCTACGAAAATGCGCCCTTGATGTCCCGGAGATTGCTTCTGATTACTACAGCGGGAGGGGCTAAAGCAATGGAGAAATACAATAGCGTTTACGGAAGCTTTATTTTACAGTATATTGCATTTAAGCGGAGCCTCGGATACAAGTATATAGGCGCCGAATTTCGTTTTCGTGTTTTTGACCGCTTTGCAGTTCAAGAAAGCTGTGAGCAAATCGGACTCACCAAGGATCTTTTTGAAAAATGGATGGAATGCAGAGTAAATGAAAGCGAAAGTACCCGATACCGCCGCGTGAATGAATTGATTAACTTTTCCCGGTATCTGAACGATTTAGGCATAGCCTCATATTGTCCCAAAAACATTCCTCATATTAGAAGCAACTTTTCGCCGTATATTTTTACGCATGATGAAATAAACCGTTTTTTCGCTGCCTGTGATGAAAGAGCAAACAAAAATAGACGTTCATCAGGACTTATTTATGCAACTCCGGCGCTGTTTCGCCTATTGTACGGAACCGGCGTACGAATAAATGAAGCTTTACATCTTGAAACAAATGATGTTTATTTAAACGATGGCTTTTTCTTGCTGCGAAGCACAAAGAACCGAACGGAAAGAAAGGTTCCTTTTTCCGACTCGGTCGGAGATGCATTGCGACAATACAGCTACTTTAAAGAAAAAGTATTTGGATCAAACACAAAATATTTTTTTGCTAATGCAGGGGATACCTACTGGAGTAAAGGCGCTGCCTATGAGCATTTCCGCAGCATCTTGGTACAAGCGAAAATCTCTCATACAGAAAAAGGTCCCCGTCTTCATGATTTGCGGCATACATTTTCTGTACATACGCTTGCTGAAATGTCGTCTCAGGGAATGGATCTGTATTATTCTCTCCCTATTCTTTCCAAATATTTGGGACACGCGTCTTTGGAAGCTACAGAGCATTATGTTCGACTGACCGCAGAGATGTATCCGGAACTGATTGAGCAGGCAAACCAACTTTGCGCCTACGTTTTTCCGGAGGTATTCGATAATGGAATATGACTTTTCCTATTATCTATCCTCTTTTTTGGGAAAATACTTACCCGGTATTGTAGGATCGAGCACTAATACTGTGTCATCATACCGTGATACTTTTGTCTTATTTTTGCGTTATATGAAAGAAAACAAGGGTATCCCGGCAGAACGGATAAAGCTGAAGCTGTTAGATGCAAAATGCTTTTCAGATTATTTGGACTGGCTGGAAAAGCAACGGCATTGTTCTCCCGGAACGCGAAATGTCCGTCTCGCCGCTATCCATTCTTTCTTCCGGTATCTGCAATACGAAGCGCCGGAATACCTGAATTTGTGTCAAAAAGTATTTTCGATTCCGTTTAAGAAAGCGGAACAAAGAGCAATAAGTTATTTTACGTTAGATGGGATAAAACTGTTGTTGGGTATGCCAGACTTATCTACCAAAAACGGACGTCGGGATTTAGCTTTGCTGTCATTGATGTATGATACGGGAGCCAGAGTTCAGGAGATAGCCGACATGACTCCGCAGTGTATACGTTTTGAAAAGCCGTCTACGATCCGCATACACGGAAAAGGTAACAAAACAAGAATTGTTCCTATGATGGACGCTCAAGTTTCCGTATTAAAGCGATATATGACTGAGCAAAACTTGCTATGCCCTGAAGAAAAAGTACATCCTTTATTCCGTAACAAATACGGTGATAAATTGACACGAGCAGGTGTTTCCTACATTTTGGATAAATATGTTTCTTTGGCAAGAGAAGCAAATCCGAATTTAGTGCCGGAGAATATCTCGTGTCATTCCTTGCGGCACTCCAAAGCGATGCATCTGCTTCAATCCGGAGTGAACCTTGTGTACATCCGTGATTTCTTAGGGCACTATTCAATCCAGACTACTGAAATTTACGCTAAAGCTGACTCTCGTCAGAAACGCGAGGCATTGGAGAAAGCGTATGTAGATGTTACTCCGGATACTGACCCGGTTTGGCAGGCAAACAACAATTTGCTGGAATGGCTGGTATCTTTGGGTAAATAAGTGTTTATGGTAATGTAAAGTTATTTATGTAAAAATCTCTTGTTCTCTAAACTTTTTTGCGCGAACTTTACATTACCATTTACTTTTCATAAATCGTTTTATGTTAAGCTTTACATAAGATCATTTGACGATTCCTTTTCGGGATATTGCCTTTATAAGTATAATATGAAAATGTATGGGATTCGAATGGATAGACGATCTCGTCGAACAGACTGTCATTAAAGATTTTGAAATCTCGATACGGTATGACAAGGATATTCCTAATACATGGATAACGTTCTTTCAGCCGATGAACAACCGAAGCGCAGAGTTTATCAAAGTATCCCTGACCGCCGTTCAGAAACACCCCTATTCCGTCTTCTATTGCTGTAATAATAGCGTTTTCAATATCCGCTTTTGTCACTTGGTAGCAATCCCTGTTACCAATAAAAAGAGCGGTTTTCTCTTTATCCATCATATTTTCTACATAACAAAAAAAGCGCAGCCACAAACGTAGCTACGCTAAAAACACATAGCCCGCATTGTTGCTACACAATTATAACGACTTTGATTACTCTCAGCACGTATGATGAGCCTGTGTTTTTTACAGTTTATATCATACGTGTTGAAACATACGAAAATAAGCATAGGCAGTCTGAGCCACCTATACGCAATCAAAGTCATATTAAGTTATAATTATGTAGCATGATTATCATATCACATTTATAATATAATTGCAATAAAAACCATATCAATTTCTATGTATAAAACCTTTAGATTGCACTCCAATATTGGCTTTTGACATAACCAACAAAATAACAATCTGTAATTCTATTTGCTTAATCCCACTCATTAAGGTAAAATGGAGAAAATAAAGATAGGAGGAATTATCATGAAGGCTTTCAAACGAATTATCTCGATTGTTATTGCATCAGTAGTCACTTTCAGTTCCATATGGGTTTATGCTGTATCGGTCAAAGCAGATACTTTTCTCCTTGGTGATACCGACTGTGATGGAGATATTTGCATTACTGATGCAACATTGGTACAAAGAGACATCGCACAGATCATTTCGCTTACAGGTGCTTCAAGGGTGACGGGCGATATTGATGCAGACAACAACTTGACTGTCTATGATGTATCATGTATCCAAAGATGGCTTGGCGGAATGAGTGTTAGCTACAAAATAGGAAGTGAATGCAAGCCGGTCTCCCCTACTGAACCTCAAAATGCTATTATCTCAGCAGATGGAAAAACCGCTACAGTCGGTAATGTATCTTTCAATATTTCCAAGTTGCCTGATACGCTTGCTATCACTGACAGCAACAAGGAGAAGAACACCAACATGATGATCATTCCAAATTCGGAAGTCGATTATCACGATATGACAACGGTTGTCAATAATGGTGTTTACTCTTTCTCTATGGATTATACTGATCGGAGGTTCAAGGAATCATATCTGATCGAGAAGGACAATGGCATCCTTCACGGATATGACTGTACTGTCCGAGATCATCAAGGTAATGAATTGGCTTGCGTTTATGCTCATTATAAGAGCGGTCTTTATTATCCTTATCAGACAACGATCTATTGCCTTGAAGGTGCGAAAGAGAGTTTTCCTATAGACTTCTATTACAAAGGTGTTCTACTCAAGCGTGTAACAGTCAGCATCAACACTTCTTCGGGACCTTCAAATATTGAAGCTGACCGAGAGTTTGTCCGAAATATAGAAAGTAAATGTTGGAACAGTTCTATGACCAACAAAGAGAAGATGAAAGCGTTTGGGAACTATATCGCAGATAATTATCCTTACACTCGCGTGATGTGTGTTACCGGTGCTGTATATACAGCTTACGCTGCAAGAGATTTAGGTCTCAGCTCAATGCTTCTATATCCCGGTGGTGAACCAAATCAGAATTGCGGAAGACACATTATTACATATAACATTCATGCAAGCACCGCTGTTCCGGGCGGTCATTGCGCGTGTCTTGTGGAGTACGAAGACGGTCTCGTTCGTTATGACGTACAAGGAGAACTGTGTTGGATCAGAGATTACCAGTTCCCTTATTGACAGACATCCCTTTCTTTGATTGGCGTATCAATATTTGATAAAAATACATAAGCACAATTGCAAACACTACCCACGGCGCGTTTCTTATGCGACCGTGGGTAGTTGCTGTTTAGTGATTATTCTGTTCTGATTGTGATTCTTTCTCTATTCCTTGGAGCTTCTCGTCGGTCAATCCACCGAACGATGAATGTTTCTCTTCTTTCTCAGCAGTTTCCACATCATCGTGATCCATTGGCGGTTCTTCCGTTTTGTTATCAGACGATTCCCCTATCCTTCTGTTGGTTGCAGGGTAATTACCGTCATCCATCATTTGATCGGGAGGGATATATCCGCCTCCTTCATTGCCTTTGCTTGGAGGCAGTTTTTCATCGGATGGCTGAGGATACTTTTCTTTTATGCCATCGATAATTTCATCTTTGTTGGCATACTCAACCTTACGATTACCGTTCTCCTGGACGGTATACGGATGATCCTCGTCAAACTCTATCCCCCACTTAAAGAACAGCTTGAGGTGTACTCTTATGGGATGTACACCCGTTTTCATAACGATAAAGTCACCTTTCGGTAAGGATTTCAATTCATCCGGCGTCATAAGCGGACGTTCCGTCATTTGGAGTGACTGAGATGGATCATTTTTGCTTCTGGATACAGATCCGGTCATTACAGTACGGCTTCCGAGAGCTTTGGACAATACATCCGCTGATGAACTGTTCGGAGCAAAACCGCCGAACAGCGTGATCTGAGTATTGTCGACGATGATCTCTCCACCTTCTTTGCCGTAGTTCTTATCGAGCTGGGCGAAAGACTGTATGATCGGAACGATCTGCAATCGTCGCGATCGGGACGCGGAGAACATCATCTCAGCACTTTCGATCTTAGGCAAGGTACCGAACTCATCACAGAAGAACACGCATCGGTTCTTCAGCTTTCCCCCATTCTCATCCGCTACGGAGAGGATCTCTCTGTAAAGCTGTTGCAGGATAAGGGAGATCATAAAGAACGTGTTGGGGTTTTCCTCGGGCATGATAATGAAGATCGCCGATTTCTCATTACAAAACTTCTCGGCGTCAATTTCGGTATCGAAGCATAAGAGTTGCTCCAGTTCAGAATCAAGAAACTGATTCAATCTGGACAGAGCCGTCGACATAACCGAGGACATAGATTGCTCTGCTGTATTGAGAGCAGCGCCGGCAAACCATTTCGCTTTATGATCGTTGGGCAACATATCCATCAATATCTGAAACTGATTCTTCGCTTGTCGAAATCGTGTCGCCTTTGCAGGTGCAAGAAGCTCTTGGATTACTTTAAATACGGATACGATATGTCGCTCTTCCGGCTTACAAAACTCTGCTACAAGCAGGATCGTCGCCGTGAGCAGACCTTCTGCTGAATCGTAGAAGTACGCGTTCTGTCCGAAGGACGCGGCGTCCATACCCGAGAGTATGATCGTCTTTGAAATGATCTTGGCATATTTTTCGGCTCTCGCTTTATATACGAGTTCCTCCGGATGCTTCTGATACAGATCCATATACTTATTCACCAGATGGAGCAGATTGTTACCGTTCGATCTGGTCGGGTTTCTCAGATCTATGACTGAGACGTTGTAGCCGTAATCTTTGGCGATATTACCGTAATTTCGCATAACGTCGCCCTTAGTATCTGTCGACAGAAAAGACATCCCCGACGCACAGGCATATTCAATGCAAGGATATAGCCAGAACGCTGTCTTACCAACACCTGCCGCTCCGATCATCAACACATGAACGTCACCTGTATCCACCATTGCGGTGGTATTACCTTTACAGCCGACAACTATGCCCTGAGGCAACGGTTGTTCCGTGATGCCTTTCTTCTTTTTGAAAGGTAATCCTTTGGGAACTACAGACATAGTGGGACTGATTCCTTCTTTTGCCTGCTTTCTCCATTTCTTTGGTGTGAATGGCACATGCTTATATATCTTATGCTCTTCGCTCTTTGTTGCCCATCGAGCGGTACCATGCTGTCCGTCGCCCACCGTCTTGCTCTTAATGCGATTTAGATTGTAGATATAGGAGAACACGGATATTCCTCCTAAGAGAAGGAACATAATGATCGCGACAACAACTAAGATTGGTACGCCTGACATGGTACACCTGCCTGTACAGGATCAAGTTTAGCAATCAGATCCTCATTCCAATCCTTGTGTTCAGGAATCAGGATTCTTGTTTCAATACCCGCTTTTTTCAGATCATCGAGTATCCGGTGTGTAGCTTTTTGCCCCGGCTCGTCATTATCAAGTGCAAGCATAACACAAGTGAAACTCGGGTTATCCCTGATCATCTGCAACAGAGGTCGTTCTGATACACTACACGCCGCTACATAACTATGTTGATCCCACTCGTCGGGAAGATACATGCTCATGAACGAGAGCATATCAATGGGAGCTTCAAACACAAATAGGAACGGGCTTGTTCCGTGATAATGGAAGCTATATTCAGGCTCACTGTATGCTGAGTTCCCCTTGTACTGATTATGAGAGCCGGTTCCCCTCATGTGAGCATGTTTCGGATTACCATTCAAATCGATACCTACAAAGACCGCATTGTGATGCTGCTTGGATTCATATATCAGACCTCGATCGATGAAATCATCGACAATCTCTTCACTAAGTCCTCTCTCTTCAATCAGGTATTTCCGTACCCTATCGTTATTATAGTTCGGTTCAGGTAATTCAAATATCCCTTTAGGCTTCTCCTTAGGCAAAGCATCCGAATGATGAATTGTTGCTGTCGTCCCTCCGAGTAAGAAGTCAACAGCTTCATAGAAGTCTTTATTATAATACTTCTGTACAAACGAAATAGCGTCGCCGCCTTCCTGCTCATAATGATTAAACCAGACATTGCCGTTTATGGAGATTTTCTCCGCTCCATCCTGCCAGATGTATTCACGACCTACTTTAGTAACTTTTTCTCCCTGTGATCTGAGAAAGTCCGCTAGATCTATACGCTGTGCTTTCTCTCTATCTTCATCTGTAAACTTATGATAGCTAATAGTTAACACCTCCTAACCTTGCTTCAAGCCATGAGCCTGCTTCTTCTCTTCGATCTTTCGGCGGAGTTTCTTGTCCACCTTTAGAGATTTATTATCTCTATCATCAATTCGATTTCTGATAATATTTGTGATATACCGAAGCAATCTCAGGCTACCTATTGCTGTATACCAGTTGGAATTGCTTTTAATACTGTCCACTAACTGTGTGGCGTAAGTGTTTCCTGCTTCTGAGGATTTGGTCAAATAAAACATTGCAAGCTCTGTGTTTCTCGGAATATAATTGCCGTACAGATAGATCTTTCCGAGTAAATAATCAGCATAAGGATTGCCTTTTTCCGAGGCGAATTCAAGATATTTTATGGCCTCTAAAGCTGATTTGGCATTTCGCTCCTGCAGCAACAGTTTTGCCAGCTGATAAGCTGCGAACTGATTGCCTTGTCGATATGCTCGCTCATAGCATTCTTTTGCCGTTGCAATATCTATCAATCCGTACCGTTCATCCGAAAAGATTTTTCCGAGCATATACTGTGCAAATTGGTTTCCGGCTTCAGCAGATCGCATCAGATATTCAATACCGCTGTCAATATCTTTTGGGATCGTATCACCGTTAAACAGTAACTTTCCCAATAAGTATTGTGCATACTGGTTTCCTAATTCAGCAGAACGGTGCAAATATCTTTGAGCAAGATCGTTGTCCTGCTCAACGATTTCACCGTTCATGTATAGTTTTCCAAGCAAATAATAGGCATAATCGCTTCGGTATTGTGCCGATTCTTCAAGCCACCGGAGTGCGTACTCAGAATCTTTCTGCACGTTTTTACCGGATAAAAACTCATTACCGAGACGCACCATTGCGGGAACATAACCGTTTTTAGCTGAACGGATCAGCCAACGGATTCCTTCCTGCGGATTATAGCTTCCGGATCGTGGGTCAAGATACCCTTTCCCTAATGAGAATTGACTGTACTTATTACCCTTCTGTGCTTCGACTAAAAGGTATTCATGTGCGTTTATCCTGGTAGGCTCCGCGCCGATATCTTCAAAGTTTACAGTTTCATCATCCATTACTTCATCACCGCCTGTTCCTTCAGCGCTTACTATTTGTTGAGATATATTCAACGCTTCCCGAATTACTTCGTTTCGAATTGACTTGAACTCTTGGTTTTGAGATAGAGGAATTCTCTCCGGCATCTCTGAAGTATAGATCGAAATAATCTCTTCTTTTGCTTTATACCATTGATCATAAAGTGTTCGAATCCGTTCATCCTGAGCGTAAATATCCACGATAGAATTGACCAATTCTTTGAGCGAAGGGCTGAGATAACCATACACTTTTTTGCCCTTTGTTTTTGCTAATCTTTCTGATAATTCAATCAGTTTTTCAGCTAATTTCGGGTTTTCAAATGTATGAGAATTGATCTGTTCAACCGTCTGTTTTATCAGCTCACTGTTCACATGTTTGAGTTCATCTCTCGTAGATGTTTGTCGATGATAGATGTTCTCACGATCTAAACGAAATATGTCTTTGCTGTAGCAAGATCTTAACTGCTCGACACCTTTTTTACTTAAATAACCTTTGCTCGGTATCGTAGAATATACAATTAAATGGACATGAGGATGGTGGCTTTCATTATGAAAAGCCGCATACCATCGTAGTGAATTGAGTGGAATATGGAGAGACAAACCGAGGTCAGCAGCATGAGATCTAAGAAGATTTCTCCATGCTTCTCCCTTATTAAAACTCAACCGCTCGGCATCCTCACGCCTTAACGATATGATTGCAGTCCACACTTTTCCCTCGTGTTGATCGAGTTCCGCCTGTACTTTTGATAGCTGAACGACTTCACCTTCGTCGGTAAACAGTCCGTGCGCTCCGAATTTCTGAACATTCGGACGCTCTGAAATGTATTTCGCATATACTTTCATATCTGCTATTTCATCATAATGAGTGTCAATAGCTTGCTTGATGAAATCGGAAGCGTTCTCAACGGAACCGTTCTGTGAATAATCTTCATACTCAATCAGCTCTACACTATCCGGGAAATCACGGAGTAATCTTTCGATCATTTTCTTCTGCTTTACGGTAGCGCGAGCGTATTTCATACTGTCATCTATCTTTTCTACACCGGGTCTCTTCGCAATATAGGCAGCATAATTGCCTACGTTTTTTCCGCTACCGGGCTTTATATATTTGAATTTTGTGACTAGTTTTGCCATTCAAATCATCAACCATTTTGCCATTTCGCAACGGATTCAAACTTGAAATTTCCGTTTACTCTTTTGATAATATCGATGCAATCGCCTCTGAGTTTTTCGATATCATCTTTCCTCAAATCGTTTGTCACAACGAGTATGCTCTCGATCATAGCAAGCTCAACACACAGTTTAAATATCAACTTATTCTGTTGATCTGTTCCCTGATCTACGATCGCTTTCATGTTTGACAACATCACATTTGGGAGATACGAAGTCTCTCTGCTCGCATTGATATAACCGGTATAGAATTCTATGGCACGCTCTATATAACCGGACTTAGATCTGCAATTATCTCTCTTATAATTGTTCTCAATCAGTTCTAATGTTTCAGGAAGAATCCACATCCTGAAACTCTTTTTTCCTTTTGGATTGGGCAATTTTTCACCTCCCAAATATAGCAAGCCCTAATCAAACCTCGATTATTTCGGGATTATCTTCTGGTTAAGCACCGAAACTTGGCAAATCGCCTTCAAGCAAGCCACCTAAAAGAAGAGTTCGAAAACCTCTCAAAAATGGCTTAACGGTCGGCTTTGCCGTCCGATGTGAACTGCAGGGCGGCAAATTGCAAGCCGCCCTGCTTTCTCCTGCTTCAAAATCGAATTCACACCGTATTCGTCAAAACTAACAATGAACCTTGTGCAAATCAGGAAACCGAATCACTTAGTACCGTTAGCTTTTTCAGCCGTCTTGTTTCTCTTCTCGAATTCTTTTAAGGCTTTCCTGAGTTTCTCTTCCATAGCGATCTGTGCCAGCTTCTCCACCTCGGTATCATGATGATAACGGATAGCTTCTTCTATCGGTCTGATGTGGAACATCAAGCACCCATTCTGAGTTCTTCCGGTCTTGGAAGTTACGAGCGTATGCTCTGTAGCAATCAGTTCTTTTTCCACCAAACCTTGGATGTATTTGGCAACAGTATTTCTGCTGCTGACTCCGATCGCCCTACCAATAGTTGCGAGTTTCGCCCAGCAATCATAGGTCTCACGATTCTCGATATACATCAGATAACTGTAAACTGCTATCTCGCCCGGAGTCAGTCCGAGAGTGAATATCTCTTTCGGCAGAGGAAAGTAATCCTTGATAGGATCACGCACAGGATAAGCTCTCTTCCACTTCAAGCGATTGCGTATCCTTTCAAATAGTCGTTTGATATATTTCATAGTAATCCTCTCCTCGCAGACAAATTCAGGCACCCGATTATTTCAAATTCGAGTGCCTGATATCTCAATAAAAAATCGAATTTCCGATTTGCATTTCGAGTCAAAGTCACAATGAAATGATATGAATACGGTGTTAAAACAAATTAAATAATCGAGACTAAGTCGCTATCAAACCTGTTTCATTCGAGGAGGAAATCTCGTGTAAATTGCTCAGATCATTGTTCAAAAAACTGAGCAAATCAATCTCTTTACCGCTGAACTCAATGTGTTCCGACGGGATCAATGCAATCGATTTCTGCCCGTTAAAATCGAGCATATCTCTTGTGATAATCGTCGCGGCAAAATCATCAGCAGCTACTTTTTCAATGTAGCTTTGCGGATCTCTACTGAGGTTTTCCCTCAGATGGTAGGTATGCAAGCCTTCGGGTACATCTTCATCGGTCAGTCTTTCCTGTGTAAACAGAACATCTTTTCCATCGAGCGTTGCAAGCTCACATGAGGTGTCCTCAGGATAGATATATTCGGTGCCGGCTTGGTTCTTATAGTAACCAAGCTCTTCTGTAGAATACTCCCAAAGCTCACAAGCGAAATCCATTGACTCGATGTTTGCTTCAGGATAGTACGACTCGACAAGCTGTCCTGACTTGTAGACTTTTCTGCCACAATTCGCACCGAGGTCTTCATCAGCCCACTGATGTTCAAATTCCAAATGCGGATAGCTTCTGGCTAACTCTTCTAGGACTGGGTGCGGAGCAGACCACGCAGTCTGGAACCTGATCGGATCACCAATGTTGAAATCGATTTTTTCAGGATAACCATAGGAGTTCCACTTGGTTCCCCAATTACCGATACTCCACTCATACCACGTTTCAGCATTGTACAGATACCTGTTCATGCAAGCCTGTTTTCCCAACTCCCACTCGTCACGGCGAATGTCGGGATGTCTTCTGAGATACAAACTCTCATCCTGATCCGTTAGATTTAAGTCATCGATTTTGGAAACACCTTTTTCGAAAAGCATTTCAGAAATGAACGCTTTGTAGTGTTTAGAACCTCTGTCAGTTCTGCTTCCAGCTTCAATATTAAGTGAGCTGGGCATCGGAATAATCTTGTTAAAATCAAACGAACCGATGCCGATATCATCGTGCTGAATCATCAGTAAAAGATTTAAAACATCTTCATCGGAGCCTTTGATATTGATCGAATTAATTACATGATTAGGTATGTTTATCACCTCTTATCCTGTTGTTGTTTCGATTGGATAGCGTTTCGTTTTTGTAAGAACACTTTGACCGCTTTCGGAACATTTTTCGTATAAAGAGAGTCCAACGCATTGTTCATTGCATCTTCAAAGCTGACTCCTTTTTCATCCAAATAAATCGAAACAGCCTCGTACTTTTCTTCGTCAAATGATATAGTTACTTCAACTCTGCTCATTGTTTCACGCCCTGTTCATCAGCTTGTGTTTCAACGGCGGTCGCAGTTTCATCATTGATTTGCCTAAGGTTCTCAATATAATCACTCATAATCTCTCGCACATCATCAGGAATGTTTTCGTAGTCCACGTGATGATCATGCTCAATATACGGTGTATACCAGTAATCATAAGGAATATACAGGGTGTTCAAAAAGTTCTGGGCAGCTTCTGTGATTGCGTCATCGCCGTGATCAATTACACCCTTTCGGGAGAAGATATAGGTTCCGTAATGCTCTCCGGAGGACTCCAGATCCACCGTAACTAAGCCGAGCGAAACATGTCCTGAGTTCCTACCTTTGATCACGGCAGGGATATCGACAAAGTCGCCGCTCCTCCAGTCAAGATAATCGGTACCGTAAACCGTCACAAGTTCATCATGAAGTTTTCTGAGAATCTCTTTTGCATATGACTTTTCACTGCCGTTGCAAGATTCATCTAACTTTTCGAAGTCTATCTCCTTGATTATCTTGTTCACACGAATAAGATAATCTGAATTCTTACTCAATCAATCTCACCTCCATTTAAAAAGCCTGACCCATATCGACGAAAGCGAAGCTACCGTTTTCGTTCAATACGGTCAGGCCGTTGTTATAATCTTCAAGCATTTTATCTGCTTCCGTGTACATATGCGATCGATCGTACCAGCGTCTTGTCATCTCATAGATTGTATTATCAACGCTGCTGTAATCCATGTGACTGGCATAATATGATGCCGCGTCAAGGAAATCTTCATCACCATGTTTTTCTGCAATGTCGTGTAAAGATTTCATACTTCCGTCGTTCACGATTGACCTCCGAGGTCGGGTGTATTCGCATTCTTCTGACACAATGCAAGCCACTCATCGTAGTCCGCATAGCAAGCGTCCAGAATGAGCTGATTGGATTCCAGATCTTGGAAAGAAACATCCTCAACGCAGACGAAGTCAAGCTTCAGCCCATATACAGAAGAATCGTCAATAGAACTGTTTTTCATGTTGCATTCTTCAAATGTGCCGTCCTGAATTCGGCAGTCAGTTATCTTGGTTCCTTCGAGCGAACAGTGATTGAAGTACGTCTCCCACATATCGCAATTCTCGATAACACCATGATCGAAGGTACAGCCTACGATCTCTCTGCAGTTAAGGTTACAGTTCTTCAAGATACAATCTCCGAAGATTATTCCTGCAATCACCTCACCGGAGAAGTCATATCCATCGATCACACCACCTGAGAAATCAGCCTGTTCCCCACCCTGGTCATTCAACCAAAGGGTGTGCTTAGCCATCATCACATCAATCTCTCGTTCGTCGTAATCATATGGAATTGTACCTTCCTCGACTTTCTCTGAATGCTCATCGGTAATATTACAACCCAGCACAGAAATAAGAGACATAGCGCCGGCTATGCCTCCCTTCTGACATTCGGGACAATACCGCAGATGATAGTTCATCTCAATGGCGTCCTCAGTCATGATTAGCTCATTGATCTCATCTCTGGACTTCAGTTCCTGCTCGAGCAGCTTTGTGTATACGCTGTACTGTGAAAAACCTTTGCCATACCGATATTCAAGTTCATCAAAAGTGATTTCCCATTTTCCGGTCCTGGTGTTTGCCGTACCTTCTTTGATACACCAATCAGCGATTGATTTCAGTTTATCCTTCGTCATCGTCACTCACCTCCTCAAATCTGTCGGAAATGTGTGGACAGTATTCTTCGTTAAAGGCCAGAAAAAAACCGGACGTCGTATCTACATATTTTACGACGCTCTTATCAAATGAGTTCTTGATCCGTTCGAGCATCATGTTATCTCCCGGCAGAGCCAAGCCGAATTTGCGGCTGATTTCAGAAAACTTAAAGAAATAACCACCGGTTTCTGTCTTTTCCGTGCCGATGTCAGTCATATATCCGGCTATCGTAACCGCATACGTCTCCTTATTGAAATACGGAACAAGTTCGACAAAACCTTGTTCCGCAATATCCGCGTCTGTCATTTCAAACGATTCGCGGAATAGTCTGTAGAGTTCTTTTCCGCACTCATAGTTATCATAAGATGAAAGCGCTCTCTTCAAGATAAGGTGATTGCGGGCTATTTCAAAGTTCATCGCCAATCTACGCAACTCATCAATATGAGCATCAATATACATTATGACCTTTTTCTTGATTTCCGCATCGCTGTCATTTTGTAATTCGTAGCCTACCGCCATCTCAGTTAACATGAGCATCTTTTCATATGAACAGCCACGCGACGAATAGAAGACATAGACAATCACGCCCTCTGCGTGAACGGTTTTTGATCCCTTAGTGCGAATAACATCATGTTTTGTTGCAGCAAAGATTCTATATCCTCTGTATCTAAACTCCATAATTAACACCCCCAATTCGGAGAAGATTCTTCGTAATAGTTGGGACAGTACGACGTATAGAATATCATATCAAAACCGTCTTCGGTTGCTTCAACGTCAGCTACCACGTCCTTATCGAACGCAGACAGCACTTTGTTTCTCATTTCCTCATCATTGGACAAATCAACTCCGAAGCGATCTTCAATCTCCTTAAAGCATATATGATAGCTCCCATTTGTGGAAGAATCAGTACCATAATCTATGATGAACCCGGCTATTAATTTTGCATAGCTACCACGATCAAAAAAGGGAATCATCTCTGTATGACCTATACTTCTGATCTCATCATCAGTCATACCTACCTGTTCCTTTAAAACATGGTATAAATCTTCGTTCTTCATAGTCCCACTGATATAAGCTATTGCTTTCTTGAGTTGCTCTCTCCCTCTTCGAGGAAAAAGGGCCTTTCGGCTGGTGCAGATGTCATAATAGAACGTATCAACAACATTTTTAATTCTTTCAGAAATATCACCTTCTACATCTACGTTGTGTACTTCGAAAAGGCAATAATCTCTGAGGGCATCTGCACCGTCGTATACCCTCAAGCAAGCTACAGCATTGGTCGAGTCATCAATAGCATAATCTATTTCTAAACCTCTGTATCTCATGCTTCACCTACTCAAACACTCCAATTCGGAGAAGATTCTTCGTAATAGTTGGGACAGTATGACGTATAGAATATCATATCAAAACCGTCTTCAGTTGCTTCAACATCAGCTACCACGTCCTTATCGAACGCAGACAGCACTTTGTTTCTCATATCCTCATCATTGGACAGATTAACTCCGAAGCGATCTTCAAGTTCTTTGAAAGGAACGATATAGTTTCCGCTCATCGTATCGGATGTTCCTTTGTCGGTAATGAATTCCGCTATAGTCTGTGCATAGCAATCCCTGTCAAAATAAGGTGCAAGATTAGTGAGACCTATACTCCTTATCTCATCATCGGTCATGCCGACCAGCTCATTCAGTGTCTGATAAAGAGAAGCGTTATCCAGAGATTCTCGTAGACATGTTGCTAACCTACCTAGAAGCTCCCTGTTCCGTTCTGATCTGTAGTAGTTTTGATTAAGGGTAATCTCATCATAGTTATCGTCAACTATGCTCATGACCTTTTCGTTTATGTCTCCATCTGTATCGATGTCATACAATTCATAGAGACAGTATTTTCGAAGATCGTCAGCTCCATCATATACGCTCATGCTGTATATCATTTCTTTGTCAGAGCTGGCATTGCAATCGATTTCAAATCCTCTGTATCTCATATCTCACCTACATCGTCATGTCGGGGCCAATGCCTTCATCTTCTGAAGCAAGATAATCACTATCAAGTTCATAATCGTCATCGATATCCTGTTTATCCATCAGGTTATTAATGACGTTTTCAATCGTCTCTTCCTTACCGATATCGTTGGAATACTGTGATCCCCACCAAGCGTCGCTCACAACTGCGAGCGGATCCTTGAATCGAAGAAGGTACCTTGCTTCGTCCTCGCCGATTGCCGAGAACATATGATTGGCGGAACATATCACGGAGTGGATCTCATCTGCTTTGCTGATCAGTTCATCAGGCGACATCCTCTGAAGTTTCTCGGCATACTGACCGAAGCAGTAGTTCACCTTATCACGCAATTGTATGATTGGGTCTTCCATGTGGAAAAGGTAGTCAAGGCTGTTGAGACTGAACTCATTCAGTTCTTCCTTTGACATACCTACTCTGTTATGGAGAATGTCAAACAACTGTTCATCGCTCATATCACTGTTAAACAGGTAACTCAGCATTCTGCTAATAACATGAGTCTTTCTGTCAGAAGTCATATTTATCATCTCCTCACTAATATCTTACTTATGGAATTGATTGTAAGCCCTTTCTGCGTTATTCGCTCGACGCGGTCCTTCATTCGCATAATCACCACATCGCTCATAGACGCAGCAGAAGGCTTCTGCGGCTGTACGAGTATCAGCCTGTAGGAATTCAAGATAGGTAATACCGTGATAGTTACCGCCGTAAGCGGCAAACTCGCCCTGAATTGTTTGATGGAGATATTCGCACTGCTCTTTTATTGATGAACCTTTGAATCCCGATGGTGTATATCTGAGACACCACTGACACAAGCCATAAAACTCGTCGCCGTTAAAGTGACCGATGATATCCCAATCGAGATCGAGCGTATCGCCACCGCATTCACGCATCATATTTCCTATAATGCCTGCTACGACGCTGTCGGAATAGCCGTAGCTTTTCAGATATTTCCACGCCTGTGTAGCCGCATCACCGGACACGGTTCTTTCCGGAGCTTTGTATTTACCGTATCCTAAAATCTCGGGGCTTCCGATTGAATATTGATTCTCCATAACCTTATCGCTACTGTTGCCTTCGATTGTGTATACATAGCCGTTTTCGACTTTCTCAACAATTCCCGTATGATCACCGGATCCATCCAAGCCATCATACGCCCAATCGAAGAAGATAATCATACCCGGTTTTGGTGTAGCCGATCCGTTGAGCCACTGATCCTTACTCTTGAACCAGTTAACGCCGTCATCGACGACAGCATATTTCGGAATCAAACCGGCTTCGATATAACCGCATTCATTCGCACACCATGAGACGAAGACACAACACCATTCGACTCGGGACGAAAAGCCATACCAACGCCAGAACTTTTCACCACCGGCATTGCCGAGTTGCTTTGCGGCTACCTTGACAATATCCGCATTATAGGTGTTGATCAGAGACATGACTTTTTCAAATTCTTCGACCTCAATATGAGTATTGAATTTTCTGTTGATGTTACTGATTAAGTTCTTTTCTGTCTGATCCTTTGCAAAACATGACACAAGATCCTTGATAAAATCCTTTTCCTTAACCTTTTCACCAAGAGCCGTTACGGTTATTACCCTTGCTTGAAGAACCTGTTCGTCGGTGAAATCTTTCTTCTTCATCTCCGACTCAATATCGTTCATCAGCTTCTCTGTGGCGGCAAGCTGCGCTTTCTGTTCATCGGTCATATTCTCTACGACCATTTCCTGCAGTTTGTTGTAATCGATATTGATGTTTCCCTGCAGGACAGATATTACCGCTATTACCGGCAGCAGCATGGCCATAATGAGGGAAACCACCACAATGAGAACTTTCTTCATTACTTTCTTGTTTGTCAGTATCATCACTGCTATCTTTTTCAGAGCAGCACCGACCGTTGCACTTATAGTAATCCCCCCTAACAAAAAACACCGACTGCTTTTCAGCAATCGGTGTTTGGTTCAATTATTTGATTATCATAATGATTTAGTCCAAAGGTCTAAGTCATTTGCCGATACATTCGGGCTAAACAACTTTGCTCCGATGATTTCGGATTCAGAAGCAAGATATGGCTTGAGCTTTGCAGCACATTTGTTGATATCACTTCCTCCCGACGTTGCAAATAAAGCGATCTTCAGACCGCTAAAATCATGCTCTTTCAGGAATGTTTGAATGATATTAGGTGCGGCATAGTACCAGATAGGAAACCCCAAGAAAATCGTATCGTAAAGAGCTAAGTTCTCAATGTGTTTTTCCAGCGGTACGTCCTTTCTTCGGACTTTCTCTCTGTTACAACGCGCCAAAGGATTTGTCCATCTCAAATCCGAGTCCGTGTAAGGTTCTTTTGGTTTGATTTCAAACAGATCGGCGTCTATGCTATCAGCAAGTCTTTTTGCAACCTTCGCTGTCGTTCCGCTCGCTGAAAAATACGCAACCAATTCTTTATTCATGATACTCCTCCACATCTCTCAGCATCGAGTTCCTTGAAAAGCAATGCAGTACAACGTCGTGCTTGGGCATAGTAAAGCTCAGAATATATCCTTTGGATACATCATAGTCAATGTATAGTTTTGCACCATCCAAAGAGAAGAAATAATCTGTATCGGTTGCGATCATGCTATAATACAAGGTCACATTTTCTCCGGCTCTGTATTCATCCCTTGCATTTCTGTATTCAAATTTCTTACCACAGTAGTCCACCTTATACTTTTTATTGAATATGTTCAACAGATGTCACTCCATGAAATAATATATTTTTAAACTCTGTTTTTGCTCGCAAAACGAGCTCAAAACTTTTTCGTTTCTTTATCTGAACAAAGAAATATAACAAATCACGCTTGCAGAGTATTATTTTAATTTTGCATCAGGGCAGCGAACTTTAAGACAATTCAGCACAAGATCATACTGAGAGGGGGTGACAAAAATTGTTGCGTAAGCACCTCCGGAGTTGATTTTAATGCAGTTTTTCTTCCGCATTTCCTTTATCCATTTCATATCATAAAAGGAACGGCACAATTCATCGTCAGGAAATTCAAGACCTATCACTTTGCCGTAAGGGGAAGAATTGATGCCAAGAATCTTTTTGGGATTGGTAAGCGGAAGATATTTATAGCAGATTCGTTCCTTTTCAAGCCGAAAATACATATGCCTGTCTTTATCCTCATAGAACCAAATGATATTACCTTGTTCGTCATATTCCATTCCCTCGGGTAACCCTGTATTCATAGGATAATACTCTTTCATAATATTTGTACCTCTTTAAATTCTATAAATGATATTTTATAGTATCTTAATGATTTCGCTCATGTCTTTACTCTCGCTATGAAGTTTAGCTGGTTTGGAATTCTCAGCAGGATAGCCCAACGGAAGCAACAGTACAGGCGTTTCGTTCTCTGGCAGACCGAATGCGGCTTTTACTTCGCTCGGTTTAAAGTAATTCACCCAGCATGAACCGATACCGATATCCCACGCGGCAAGCATCATATGATCAGCTACTATACTGACGTCTTGGATTCCGGCTCGACAGCCTGCTTCAAGAGGACTTTTCCAGTCGGCTGTTTCATCGAGGGCAATCAACAAAACCACAGGCGCATCAAACGCACAGCGCGACAGTGAACGGATCTTCGCAATCGCCTCGTCACTCTTCAATACATATATCCTCTGTGGTTGATAATTGCACCCTGTTGGCGCAAGCATACCCGCCTCGAGAATACGATTCAACTCATCGTCCCATATCATATCGGGCTTATATTTACGAACAGAATACCGTTCTTTGATTACATTACTGAATTCCATTTGGTTCTCCTTAACTTATGCGTTATCCGGATGGTACTCCCAACCGTGATCATCATGATAGATCATCAGCTTTGTCATGCCACCATCGATGCAGATATTCTCTCCGGTGATAAAGCCAGCTTTCTCCGAACACAGGAACAACACCATATGAGCGATATCCTCCGGTTTACCGACACGACCTGCCGGATGCTGGACAGCGTCGGGACCCATATATTCCATATCGCTCGTTTCGATCCATCCCAGAGATATACTGTTGACCCTCACCTTGCCGGCGAGGCTCACAGACAAGGCGTGGGTCAGAGCGGCAATACCGCCTTTGGCGGCTGTGTAGCTCTCTGACTGAGGCTGGCTCATACGGTCACGGGACGACGAGATATTAACGATCGCTCCACCCGGTGCAAAATGCTCCTTAAACAACTTCGTCAGCATAAACGGCGCAGACACCCCTACCCTAAGAGCATAATTGAATTCATCGTAAGTGCATTCATCTATTCCCTTGAACAGAGGAAGCGCATTGTTGATCAAATAATCAACATGTCCATATTCAAAAACGACCTGACTCGCAAAAGCAGTGAGAATCTCTTCGTCCGCAATATCTCCTTGATAATACAGATCATAGGAAGTATGCTGGTTCGGAAGAAGGTCTATAATGCAAACCTTTGCACCTTCGGCATGGAACATCTCGGCAATACACTTGCCGATACCCTTTGCTCCTCCGGTGATTACAACTACCTTATCGGTAAACGCTCTTTCTGTCATATTACTCAACCCCTCGCATAATCTTCGTTCCAAGCCATATGAATACTACCGCTGACACGACCAATACGATCAGAGCGGCCATCATGTTCCACAGTCCTGTTAAGGCGCTCAGTGCCGGTGCAAGAGCCACCAGCGCAACCACTTTCGCAAGCTGTTTCATATATCGTTTCTCGTCTTTCGGCTGTACTGACACTCTGGCTCGAAACGGCAGCATTTTATAGTCTTTAGTCAGCGCCATCAACCCGGCATAAATCAGAATAAGACCGGCAAAAATTCCCATCAGGATCGAGTACCCATTCTCCATATCTTTCACCCTTAGCTTCAAGTCTGATTATTGATTATAATAACAGATAAAAGGGCGGTTGTCTATAAACCTCCACAGAAAACTGCGGAGGTTTACAGTCTTTTTTCATTCAAGTAATTCTATAGCCCGTAGATAAGGTTCGCTATGCTCGCTCATTTTGAAGGTCAGCTTCACCTTACTTCCTATAGGAATACGATCCATACCAAGATAAGGTATCGGGGATAATCCGTGATTCCAAGCAGAAGTAATGATCTTCATGCCGGATTCAGTCGTAAAATACCCCAAGATATTACACTTCTTTCCCCAACGCTTTGCATCAAGAGTGGCTATATGAACACCTTCCTGCTTGCAAAAGCTGTATTCATATGGATCGATTCCCGAACTATAGAATTCATCGTTTGAAAGCGCTCTCTTTTTCTTCTGCTGATCACTAAACATCATCTACCGCCTGCCTTACCGAACATCGCCGCTTTGTAATCAGGCGCGATGACCTGAAGGAGATATCTTTCATTACCGCAACGATACAGACATGTTCCTCGCTCAGGATACTTGATCAGTTCGAACTCAGACGGCTCCACCATCAGAGCATCCATATACTCCTTGGGATTGATCTGTCCTGCATTAAACAGGAATTGATGTGTGGGGATGGAGAACAACGGTTTTGTAAACTCACGAATTGAGGGAATCAAAAAGTCCTCGATGTTCTGGGACGCCAGAATGATCAAGGATTCTTTCTTACGCACACGCTTCATAGCGTTGCGGATATATTCGATTGCGGTCATGTTGGTAAGGAACAAGTACAGCTCATCAATAGATGCAGCCGTGTGACCTTCGCCGAGAAGCTGGTTGCTCATAAAGGACAGGATATTGAACAGCATAGTGTCTTTTAGGCGCTTGTTCGTTTCAAGCAAACCCTTTACACCGAACACAAGGAAATTGGAATCCTGGATGTTCGTATGTCCGTTGAAATACTTGGACTCTGCGCCGACACACATCGAGTTAATGCCGAGGCAGATATTTTGGAGAGTCTCCAGGGTATAGATGTGACGTACCTCGGAATCGTAAATGTCATACTCCTTCTGACACAGCTCATAGAAGTCAGACATTGTCGGATACTCATCTGCCAGTTTGACCGACAGATCTGTACCGTCATCGATGCCATATCGCCTGTATAACTTCTGGAGCAGGATCTCAATGGTATCTATCTCCTGATCGGAGAAATCCTTATAGCTTCTGAAGAAGTCCTTGAGAAAAGCAATGTGCTGGGACAGCTGTGTCACCAGCTTAAAGGCTTCGGGTGTTCCAGTATCTATGTCGCCTGTGCCGTCAGACCATGCCTTCGGTTCCAGCGGGTTGATGATGCTTTCGCCTGACATAAAATCGATATAGGTACCGCCGAGTGCTTCGCATAACTCCTCATACTCCGACTCGGGATCCAGTACGATAATCTTCTTGCCCGACTCTCGGATATTCGTGAGGATCAGCTTAAGAAGATAGGATTTGCCCTGACCGGAGTTGCCGAGGATCAAAACATTCGAAGTAGTCTTATCCTCTGCCCTGCGGTCGAAATCCACAAGGATATTGGTGCCGAATTTATCTCTTCCGATATACAAGCCATCGGGATCGGTCTTACCGGAGAAGTTAAACGGATACAGATTTGCAACCGAGCTTGCGGGTAAAACACGCTCATATAAGGTGCCGAAATGATTGGAGCCGATCGGAGACACAGACAGGAATCCTTCTTTCTGCCGTAACGTCAAACGATCCACGGAGATCTTTGAGCGAGTCAGTTCCATCGAGATATCCTGCTGCAGCTCTTTAAGAGCCTGTTTGCTCTTCGCTTTCAGCTCAATGAAAACAGAGCAATGAAGCAAAGGCTCCTTATTCTTTCGGAGATTTGCCATCAGCTCAATAACATCCTGCAGGTTGCCTTCGGCTTCGATTGTATCGTTCATGTTGTCGCCGGTGCTTTTCATCTTGTTCCTTCTGGCGGCGTTCTGAACGATCTTTCTTTGTTCAAACGATTCCACCAGTCGGTTATAGATTCTCAGCGTAACACCCGATCGGTCGGCAAGCTGAGAAAGAATTGCCTGTTCTTCAGTGGTGGGCGGATATTCACGAATCGCCCATACGCACCTGTACGAATCACCGACAATGTAGTGATCGGTAAAAAATTTGATGGTAGCCGGTGCTATCATATCAAAGAAATCCTTGGTGCGGATCTCTTCCATCTCTGCTGCAGTTACCGGTTTCTTTTTCTTAGCCATTATAAGCCTCCTTCTCTGTCGTGATCGTTTTATTCCTCTTCATCTTCAGTCACCTCATACCACTGTTCTCCGTCAACGTCAGGAATATGATCTCCTTTCATTGAGGCTTCAAAGTAAATGGCAAGGTACCGCTTGATCTCGTCCTTCTTGAGTCGGTGTACCTCAAAGCCCTGCTCTGCGATAATCTTCTCAATGCGGTTTGCAGTATCGAAAATCTGCTTTTCCTTGAGTCCCTTGACGCGAGCCGTAAAAAGGAACTGACGCGCCGTCGACATTTCAAGCTGAATATTGTCCAGATAGTCAATATCCTTCTTGATCAGCTTTCTGACCTTAGGGTTATCTTCGACTTCAAGACGGGATTTGAGGTAGCTTTTATTGTCGTCGAAGCATTCTGAAGAGTCTGTACAACAAATCTCGATATCAGGCACGGAGGATAAAACCATCATGAGATGGCGGATCTTGATCTCAATGTTCACATAGGAGAGCACCGAGATATTGGTCGGAGATACTGTGTAAAACAGCAGTTCTCCTTTCTTGGTTTTTAAGCCGTACTTGGTAAAGCTCTTGGCTCCGAGCAGATCCTGAACAGAGTTACCTTTTCTCTTTTTTGCCATCCCCTATCACCTCCATTCATAGTACTGCTGATTGGTAATGAAATACCGCACGGCGTAGCGTATGAAATCAAGAATTGTTGTATCGTCGAGCCGAATTGTTAAAAAGCCAAAGCATACTGTCAGAGCGATCGGCAGAATAAAGTGCAGCTCTACCAGTATGACAATGGATAACAGGGCAGCAATGCCCATTATCAAAAAGTCCCTTAATCCCCAAAGCCATAAATTTGCCGTAGCTCTCATGTTTTGAGGATACAGATATCTTGTCATTATATACCTCCGATCGTAATATCATCGCTGAATTCTTCAACGAATTCCTTGGGCGTACATCCGAAATAGTTTCGGGTAGTCTCGCCAATCATGTCTTTGATAAGCTGTGCTTCGTTTTCCGTTGGCGTGTACTCAAATTCTTCGTACTTTGTATCCGAGGACACAACACAGTCTATCTTGAGCTTATCTTCAGATGGGTTATAGGTTGCGTACATATTCAGCCATTCGCTGTCATCAGCTTTGGTATTGATTCCGAATTTCTCATCGACATCAAACCATGTTTCTATATATACACTGATACCGTTTGGATCTTCCGCGTCGACCTCTATCTCGGGATCGATCACAATATCATCTTTTGTCAGTTCGTTGTTATCTGTCATATAACCCTCCTTACTACGCTCTTGCAACAGAACGCGCAAGGTTGACAGCGGTGGTAGAAGCATGCACTACGGACATCATATTCACCTTAACTGAGGAATCCAAACCGAACTGCTGGGCAATCCGAGGCACCTCGTTCGCGGCGAGCATAATGCCAAGCGCCAATATCATATTGGTTTCCATCGTCATGAGACTGAGGAACAACATTGTGGTTTGCATAAAAGCTGTCAAGCAAATAGCTACCACCTGACGGATCCACTGATAGAATCCGTCTGTGTATCCTCTCGGGACGGAAAACATATATAATGAACCTACTGCCATCTGAATCAACAGGATACCTCCGCGCTTGATGTTTTGGAAGAATATCTTGACGATGCAGTAGCCGTAAGCTATCAGCATGATTAATATAAGCGGTCCCGGCGGAGAGGCCTCTGCCAGTTTAAATGACTTTTCAAGGACGTCTGTTGCTCCTTCAACTACAGACGTATATCGTGTATTTACGAAAATACCTGCTAAGTCTCCTGAAAATGTATTCTGCAGAGTGACACAGAACTTATATAATTCGATTGGTACCGTTCCGATCAGTGAGCACGCAAAGAATCCCTTTAAGATATTAAGAACGGAAGACTTTATGTTCGCCCTGCCGTTCTGATATTCAATTGCCAGATCAAAAGCTGCCACCACGGTTCCTGTAGCAAATAACGCCCATCCGAGATAGACGAAAAATGTGACTACTCCGTCTACCCATTTCAATTCAAACAGTTCGACACCCAAGTTCTGCATTTGAGTGAAGAAATCAGCCAGAGCTTTGTAAAATTGCTGATACAGCCACATGATAAAATTATCGAAGATCGAATTGACAAGATCAGAGCTGATTGCACTGAACGCATTACCGACTACACCTCCAATTCCTTGGAAGATATCGCCTAGCCAATCAAACATTGAGTATCACCTTCCTTTTCTTTGGTCTGATATTATGACGGAGCTTTTATCACCGGTTTTTCTGTCTTAAACATGCCGATATACTCCAAGACCTTATCTTTTATCAGGTCTAATTCTTCTTCAGTCGGTGTATAATCACACCAATAAGGCGGCTGATAGTTATCCGCTAACTTGATAGGGACATAACGATTACTACTGTCATATTTCGCCCCTAAGATGGCCGTAAAATCAAAAACCGTGCTATCGATCCTTCCGTTGATTCGGTCAATTACTTCAAGTCTGATCCCTCCGAAATAGATCGGATCATACAGGTGTACTTTCCTCTTGACGGCGAGCTGCAGTTTTGCCCACAGCCCGTCGCCAATTTTTGCTAAACAAGTCGTATTGTTATAGCAGATTTCCTCAAAGCAATTACCGAACAACTTTTGCATCAGTCGTTCGTAAAAGTTCATGTCTCCTCCTTACAGTACCGACCAAATATACAGAGGCGCAGTCAAGGAAAAGATGAGACATGCAAACAGAATCGCAGGGGCAGCGAATTCAAACTGTCCGTGCTTCCTGTAGTCAAAATACGCCGTACCGACCTTCACAAAGAAAAGTACAGCAAGGATCATATCAACTACAGGGAATACTACATTATTCACGACAGACTGAATCTGTCCCTTGGCGGAATTCCAAGTACTTTCAATAGCACCGGAGACATCGCCTGCCGCAAATACTGTCAAAGATAAACAGCCGATCGTCATCAGTACAAACAGCGTACAGACAATCGGCTTGAGAATTTTCTTATTCATCGGTATTCTTATTCCGATAGGTAAACCTTTGAAATGATCTCCGGCTTTTCCCCCGGTTAGCACCGTGCGTGCGACTTTAACCGCACACGGCGCCCTATCATAGAGATACAAGTGTTACCCGTATTTCTATGACTGGTGGCTGTTCCTCCACTGCTTATTATCCGCAGTTTCTTAGGTCGTACCACCACTCTCACAGTTACTAAAGGCGCTTATCTTTTTCGTCACCACCACTGCTGTTAATGCAATGTTAAACTGCTTTCCACGTTCCGATAATCCTATCTGTACATATAACCTTAGGTTCTTGCTATGAGCCTGTCGGCATGATAGTGCCTGAAACACTATATGGTTATTCACCGGAGGTATCGTTACAAAACCACACCGACTGCCTTTATCGCAAAGCCACATTTCTGTGTCTCTTTTTATAGACCCGTACATTCGCAATTTCGTCAGAGCAATACTGCTCATTCTCACCATAGCTATTTTATAGACTCTCCGGCATATAGGTAACACAGCTCACCTCTGAGCCGCTTTCCACAGCGCTATCTGTTTGGGTTACTGTCTGCCGACTTCACCGAGCTTCTGACCCTTGTATCATTACAAACGCCAGTCGGAGTATCAAGGAAGGCATTTCAGGTCGTTACACCGTCATTCTACCTTTCGGATTATCAGTTCTCCTGACAGGATCATTTTATTGTCCTACCAGTGCCTAATCTTTTCAATCAGGAACGTGTCGCACACCTCCTAATACTTTAATAATTTCACGTTCTTGGATGTAACGGGTCGTGATATTCAGGTTTCTGCAGAAATCAATTTCTTTTCTCATGCCCTCGGTGATTACATCGCCGAACACCCAGATTTCATCACAGAACCATAACAGGCTCATGCCTGCAGCAAGGCCTGTCTTTCTGTCTTTCGGATCATTGTCATTAAGACAGTAAGCGTAAAAATGCGGTACGACAGGAGCCGTACCGCATCGAAGCGCAAACGTAGTATATCTTTTTACCTTCTCCAAATTTTCAGGGATATTGCCGCGAAGAGGCGAGCAGATATACACCTTCTTCATTTAGTCGTCCTCTTCGCCGTCGTCTTTCTTCCTTTTCAGATAGATGATACAACCTGCGATCAGACCGCCGACAACTACAGCAACCAGTCCGATAAACACACCCTTATTTGAGGGAGCTTCAGATTCTGCAGGTGCAGTAGGCTCCTGTGTCACACTGATTGTGGACATTTCGGAAGGAGCAGTTGTGACCGCTTCATCACCGGTGGCTCCGTACTCCGCTCTCGCCGCGCCGATGGAAATCGGGACAGGCGCGGTAGCTGTAACAGTCGTTTCATCTGCTGAAAAAGGAACAGAGAAGGTAAACATCATTACAAGGCAAAGAATTGCGGTTAAGACCGCCATCGTTCTTTTCATTTAGATCCCCCTCCGATTACATACTCTGAGCCATGTTCTGAGCATACTGCGGCTCAAAAGGGAGATCGTCATCGCCCTGCTCGGACATATCGCCGGGATTATCCCCATTCTGACCGTTCTGCTGTTTCATGGATTCGACCAGAGCCTGATCATAGGCGCGCATCACCGCGTCGATCACAGCGTCACGTGCCTCGGAAGTGACGGGATGGGCAACCGGAACGTATTTCGTTTCTCCGTTCTTCTCATAAGAACGCTGGGGCATCTGTACGAACGTCCCCTTCTGCGAATCGATCACCTTGATCCCCTTGATGGCGAAAACGCCGTCAGTGGCAGATGCGTATGCCTTGATATTGGTATCCTCGCGGTCGACAAGGTTATCGATGCGCGCGGTAATTCTCGGCTTCTTTGCGTTCTGCTGTCCGTTGCTACGTGGCTGTCCGGAGACACCCTTTTGTGCGGTCTTCTGACCGGAATTAGGATAAGTTCTTCTGTTGTTATTAAAGTTAGCCATAATAAATCTCCTTAAATAATGCGCTCACACTGCACCATATATCTTCGGGTTCCCCATTGGGAACAGGTTACCAATGTGAGCATATCTTTTTCTTTTTGAATAAACAGGTCGTTGGTATCGGTAGGGCCGATCTGCTTATATGAAACGACCTCATAGGTGAGGGTATTGAAATAAGTCTTGATTGTCAGGGCATCTCCTTTTTCAAGATTCCTGATATTATCAAAGAATGTCCTTCCGAAGTATCCGGTATGACCTACCAGTACACAATGAGTATTCTCGCCTCCGGTCGGAAGAGATGTGTTGCTCATGTGCGCGGTTCCATATGACATGTTTTCATCTGTTGCACCGAGATAGATCGGCAAATACAGTCCGATCGCGCTGCAGGAAATGTATCCGTACATACCGTCGTAAATCCCGTAATCAGGAAGATAAAGCACCGAATCGGTAAACCCCTTCCCCATGTCTTGGTGATCGGCAAGGGCTTTGTTGTATGCTTTACTGTCCTCGTACAGCTTGTTTACGTTGATCGGCGTCGTTACCCCTTCTTCCGAATAAACCGCGCCAGACGGTGAATTTTGGCTATCTGACGCCGTTTCATCGTCTTCGTCAGGGAGCGTTTCCGTATTTGAAACTGCTGTCTCGAATCGGGATATCTTATCATCCATATCTTTCTTCGTTATCTCACGGGATACATGAGGCATCAGCAGGAAAACAGCGCTTGAAAGTAAAAGCAGGATACAAACCGCATTAATCAATCGTCTTTTCATTCTTCTTATGCATCCTCCTCACAAATAATCTTGAAGCGACCGGTATGCATAATACCGCTACAAGAAGCACCCAATTGAAAGGAGTATCAAAGTTTTTGATTTCATCCGGGGTTGAAACTTCTGACAAAAGCTTGCGCTTACCGGTCACCAACAGCCTATGCGTGTTAATTGCATAAGGCGTACAGGTGGTGAGGGTGATCAGATCCTCACCCTTCACCACCCTGAGTTTATCGGTATCTTCGGGCAATACCACATCGATATCGAAAACCTCATAAGTCAGTTCATTTCCCAAGACGGTGACACTGAAAGTATCACCAAGCTTTACCTCAGTAAGCTTATCAAAAAGCATCTTTCCCGGAAGCGCCGTGTGAGCAGAGATCACAGCGTGTGTTGATTCACCACCGATCGGAAAGGAAGTAGTTGCCAGATGGACTGCTCCCTTTTCGAGCATTTCCTCTGAGGATCCGTGATAGATAGGCAAATGGCAGTTGATACAAGGTATATCTACGGTACCCATTTGTCCATCGTCTGTGATCTTCAGGATATTCTCATATTCTCTGTTGACCTTAAATGCTTCGCTTGAGAAGCTGTCGGACATCACGTTTGATACGGTTCGGTTATATTCTTCGGCTTTGTCAAGATAGGTTCTCTTTTCTTCTGAAGAGAGACTGTCAGTCGCATTCTTATATTCTGCAATGCTGACTTTGGCAAGAGCCTGATTGATCCACTGAGACGCTGTAGGATATAATGCGAATCCTAAGCCTCCGATCAGCAGTATTACCGCCAGTATCAGCGGCAGTTTCCTTTTCATTGTGTCACCGTCCTGTGATTAGATTAACTGATTACTCAGTTGTTGATCAGTTCTTCTGATCCTTCTTCTTTCTGCTGATGATGAACACGGTCACACCTGCAGCAGCCAGAAGACCTGCGATACCGTATACCACATAATTGCCTACGCCGCCGGTCTGGGGCAGAACGGTCTTGGAGTTCTTAACCTCGATTACCGCTACACCGTTCTCGGGAGCATTTTCGATATAGGTGCCGTTGGTAATGGTACGAGAATAGGTTACGTTGATATTAACGGGAATAACGTCGGTATACTTGTTATAGCCGTCGGGAGCCTTGGTCTCCTTGATGAAATAACGACCGGACTGAACACGCATCTCTTCGGAAGAAGCATTCTTGAACTTTACAACGCCGTCAGCGTCGGAAGTACCGGTGGCAATAGCGTTCTTCTCATCCTTAGCGTCGCTCTCGGTCTTGTACAGAGCGAACTCTGCACCCTGGAGCTTGGTGCCGGACTCATCAGTCTTGTGAACCTCGATCTGGTAAGTGTAAACGTATACGGTGTTACCCTCTACCTCAGCTACGACATCGTTCTCGTTGGAGTAGGTCAGCTTAACCGCGTCGTTCGGGTTACCTTCCTTCTCAGTAGTAGCATACTTGTTGAGAACAGCAGAGTAGTCGGTCAGGATATAAGCCGCATTGTAGAAGGGACATCTATCGGAGTTGAGGTAAGCCTTCTTCAGCGCGACGGTGAAGGTCGTGTCCTTACCCTCTTCCTCGTTGATAGTAATGGTGTAGTACTTAGGATCAATTACAGAAATCACATCATAATTCTCATCAGCATAACTCAGGACAAAGCTGTCCTTATTCAGAGTAAGACCCTTGCTCATTACGTCGGTGATGAAGTAGCTGTTCAGCTTATACTTGTGATCCGAAGCCTCGTCGAGAGCGCCGATGGTATCGGTAGTGATTTCAAACTCAACGGTATCGCCGATCGAGACATCGGAGAAGTTGACGTTATTCTTAGTGGAGTTGGTGATTTCCTTGGAAATCTCAGGCTCGTCGTCCTCTACCTTATCGGCGAGGTTAATCGCGGGGATGGTGTAAGTCCAACCATTATCGGCCGCATAGTAAGGAAGCGCAAAGCAAGAGTTAGCAGTTCTTTTAACACCTGCGGGAAAGTTGGTGGCGCGAACATAATAAATACCCTGGTCAAGATCAGAAAAGCTCTTGGTCTTACTGGTATCAGAGGTGGTGAAGGTACCAACCTCGGTGGCGCCGGTCAGGGCATTGTCCTTATCAAGAGCCTTGAGGATGCTCGCTCTCTCGGACTCTTCGATATTGCCGTCAGCAACAGCATTCTTGACAGTATCCGAGGTGACCTTCACATCATAGCGGACGGTATAGGGATTGACTGCCTTGATGAGATCAGCAACTTTGTAGAGCTTGAACTCATAACCGGGCTTGTCGCAGTTCATGGTGACAGATACCTTCTGAGCGGTATCAAGGGTGTTGATGGACGCAGCGGAAATGCCGGGGATGGCAACAGCCGCAAGCATCATAATAGTGATCATAAGGGCGAATAATCTCTTCATATTCATTTTTCCTTTCTTTGATGAATTCGATTTGGTTTTTCTTTTGATAAAGAAAAGGCAGAGCGGAATTGCACCCAGCCCTGCCATGACGAACGCGATGGTATAAAAGCGATGGTCGCCCGAACCGCCCGTGTTCATCAAAACGGATTTTGCGTTTGCTACCTCAACGGTAACATTCATGGTTTCTTCAGAGCCAAGCTCCAGCGTAAACGGCATAGCCTCTTCATAGGGCATATAGCCAAACAGCGTAGAGACTTCTCTGAGTTCATAGTTGCCGGCGGGCAGATTATCGATCTTGATCTGTCCGCTCGCGTCGGTGACAAATTCATTTGTCAGTCCGTCGCCTGCTTCAACACCTTCGAAACGGTAAATACCCGATGTTAAAGAGGCATACAGTCCGTTCTCATTCGTAATGTCCATTGAATAGAGCTTGAACTTTACTCCCTCTAAAGGATTACCTTTTTCGTCGGTCTTGAGCGCTGTTACAGAGCCGGTATCCAGCGGATTGATGATGGTGTTGCTTGTATACTGAGGATTAGAATAGCCTTCAACGGGTTCTTCCTTGATCGTATAAGCATATTTCTTTCCGTGATCATGGAAAACAGGAAGGTTCTTGAAGGACGTTCGCCAACCGTCCTTTTCCGTAACCGTCTTTTCGGCAATTTTCTTGCCGTCCTGATACAGATCCACGATAATGCTTTCCGGTCTGAAACCAAACAGATCATCGAAGTCTCTCCATCCCTTGCTCACACCAACTTCGGTCGTCTGAGGATGATAGGTGTTGGTGAAGGTACAGATATAGTGAGAACTATCGTTAGGATCGACCTTGAGTCCGGTTGTTTCAGAAGAATACTTCTCAACCTTTGCTTCTCTCATGTCGTACACATACTTTTTGTACTCACCGTTCGAATCAACGTAACCTTCCGGCAGACCGTTGAACTCATACGACCAGTTGTTACCTTCATTCAGATATGTGGAATCGTACATCTGACCATCTCTATCAAGAAGGATAGTGACATAATCAGGCTGTACGCCGTCTCTGTCATCGTCATCATTCCAGACCTTGTTGACCGAAAGCGACACTTCCGGGATCGGGTTCTCTGATGAGATCGGGGTCTGATACTGAATAACATTATCTGCTCCGTCTGCTGTGATCTTCCTGATAAACACGGTATCGTCAATCAGATAGTCTTCGGGAGCTTTTGATTCCTGAATCGCCAGAGTACCGAGAGGGATAACGCAATCCAGATCATCGGTCAGGAACAGCTCAGAGCCGGATACGAAATGTTCCGCGTCATAACAGCAGTTACCCGTTTCATCCGTTCTGAACACCCAAACCTTTGACGGGGTTGCCGCCTCAACTTCAGCTACGGTATCGAGATACTCGGTATAAAAGCGGAAGGTGTACTCCGCGTTGACCAGCCTTGTACCTCCAAGCTCACCGGTCCTGGCATCTTTCTTCTGCAGAAGTACAGAAATTGTAGCGACAACAGGCTTATCCTCGAATTCGACCTCGTATGCTTCATCCTGTACCGCAGAAGCGTTCAGTTCTTTGATCTCTTCCGACAACTCGAAATTTTCGGGCGCCTTGGTCTCTTTGATAAAGTAGGCGCCTAACTCGATATCACTTGCAAGTGCTACGCCGTTTTCGTCAGTAGTGATCTTTGTATAGGGATTGACGCCGTTTTCAGCGTCGACTCTTGTTCGATAGATTGTAAACTCAGCGCCTTCAAAGGAATACAGCGGATTGCCGTTTGTGATCTCGGGCAAGGAAGACTTCTTCACTACCTTTACGCTCGAGGATCCTTCCGGCTCATCCTTGACATTCAGAACCTTGAGGTGATTCTTGTCGTTCTCGAAGGTAAATGTCATCGTGTATACCGTTTTGTCCTGTTTGTATTTACAGCCCTCGGGGATTACCGATTCCTTAACATAGTAGGTGCCGGGCGCGAGTTTACGAAGCGTTTCACGGCTACCGTTCTCGGTATAACCCTCGCCTTCCTCATTCAGCTCAACATAACCGATATAGTGACTGCCCTGAGGATCAAAGTCAGTTGAACTGGTTGAGAAAGAATAACGGATACCTGCGAAGGAATATTCAGGATTATCATCGGTCAGTTCAGGCTTTGTTGAAGCCTTGACGATTTTACCGTAACAGGTTTTCGGTTCATCACTGACGCGCAGCACCACAGGGTTGGTGGTTGTATTGTCCTTCGTAACCGTAACGGTATAGACATTATTATCTCTTTCATATCCGTTACCGCTCGGAATATAACCTTCCTTGATATAGTAGGTACCGGGCGCAAGGTTACGGAGCGTTTCACGGCTGCCGTCCTTTGAATGACCTTCACCCGCTTCGTTCAGCTTGATATAACCGAGATAATTGCTTCCGCTTGTATCAAAGTCGGTCTTGCTCTTCGAAACGTAATATTCGATACCCTTAAAAGAGTATTCGGACTTGCCGTCAGATACAGACGGATTCGCCGAGGACTTAATGACCTTGATATAACCGTGCGGTGAATGCTCCCAAGACATCAGAGACTGAGCAGCATTTCCCTCAGGATAGAAGTAAAAGATCCTGTATTCCTTCGGAACACTCGGGTAATTTCTCGTCAACTCTGCGAACTTTACAATCGCATTGTTCCAATCGTCGTCATACCACGGATTGGTTGTACCCTGCTGCAGATAGTCGATTACGCCGTGAACAAAGCCGTAAGAGGTAGACTTGTACAGCGCACCGCAGTCATCCATTGCGTTATGAATATCGTCGAGATAAGTGGTCGATGAACTGTCATAACGATTGGACGCGCTGATCGAAGATTTGTTGTCAAGCAACAGCCAATAGAACGCTTTGGCTCTCGCCGCGCCTGCATCGAGGTAATACTTGGTTGCGTTTCTATACGTTCCTGCTGTGGGCGTAGGATTAACGCCCCAAGCACATACAGCGACTCTGCCGTTTACTTCAAATTCGTTACTCTGAATGTAGGAGTTACTGGCATAGTAAACATCTCCTACTACAACGGTACAGTCGCCCTTTTCGCTGTAGGAGTATGTGATATCATTATGATCATACTCTACAGCAAATGCGGACACCATGCTCATGGCGAAAACAACAGCCACAAGTAACAGTGCCGTTAATGATTTTGCGAATTTACGCATGGTTATTCCTCCTTTTCGGAATATTGTTTTGGATTTACCAACTATAAAAGGTGAAGCCCATATCGGCTTCAACCTCGGCTCGACTGATGTCCTCCGGCTCAGAGAACCGTTCAAGATACTTCTGTGTCTCTTCATCAGTCAAACTTCTGAAATCATCCAGTGTTTCGCCACAAACGAAAAACGGTCCCGCAATGATCGAGACACCGTTATCCAAGTGGCGGTTACCTTCCATCCCAATGAGTTTGCCTTCATCGTTACAGACGATGCAAGTCTCGTCGCCGTTGCCGACGCATTCGATGAGACCGCCTACCGCCTTGCTTTCAGCTTCGTACTCATGAGGTATTTCAGCTTCGAAAGCCGGACGGTGAGGTTCAACGTAAACAATCCTCATCAGGTTGTCGGGCTTGTGCGTTTTGGATTCATCAAAGTCGACCTTTTTGAATCCGATACTGTCAACGAAAAACGCACCTTTATCGTTGACAACGACATCGGACACTGACAGAGAATGCCCTCTGAACAGAGGGTGATGAGAGGAGTTAAAACGTGTATACACGGCTTCTAAATCCTCTTCGTCAATGTCCGCATTGAACACCTCCTGATACAATTCAGGGCGTATCGCACCTGCCTTGTGCGTTGTGAAATCATAGTCCATGAATTTAGTACCAAAGGTATCCTTATCGATCTGATAGATCTTGGTTCTCATTTTTACATTCCTCCCATCGAAACGGCAGGCGCTTCATTTTCGGAAATATCGTATTCGGGATTGTATACCTTCATCTCCATCAGCACACTGCCGTCGTTTCTTCTGGAATTCAAGACCTGTATAGAGTCCCCATTGAATATATAACACGAGGCTTTTTCATGGTCTGTTCTCATTCCTTTACCGAAATTGCATCTTGAAAAGCGGTTATCAGGATCATCCTTAATCACGGAATAAAAACAATTTGTATGAGCCTCAGTTATAACCCTTACCAGACCTACAAGGTCGGGATGGTTGGCATGAGAAGTACAGACAAACTCCGTCCCCGGCTGTATCCGGCGTTTTAAGTCCGCAAGGTTCTTGATTGTTAAAAACTCAGGGACTCTGCTTTCTTCGCTCACTGGCTCATCCCCATCGGCGGATCAGAATTCAATTCCTCTCCATTTAACAGCTTTTCGAGGTTCTCTTGTGCCCAATCGGGGATGTACTGAGCATCAATTACACCTTCGATGGACGAACGCCGATAATACCCCTTCTCGCCGTCGGCAACATGGAATCCGAAGACCTTTGTTCCCAAGGAATTGGGTTTGCAGCCGTTTCCGTCTGTTGCATAGAACAGCTGATTTTCAGGCGTCTTATACTCATCTTTAAGACTTACTCCTTTAATAATCAGAAGATGATCTTCGTAGTTCTGCTCCTCTGTACAGTGGCTGTTATCAAACAAGCCGAGATCTTTATATGCCTGTCTTGCCTGATTGATAAAGAGATCGGTAAGACCGGGATGGGAATCGACGCAGAACTGCCAGTTGCCTTCCTCTTTCGGAATCCAGAAGTTCTTTGCCCATTCTCGGTTATCCTTCGAGAATCTGCCGTCATCAGACTTCTGCTGAATCGTATTCGCCAGCACCCAATTGACACGTGCAAAGCCGTATTCATCAATCAGCCCCTTCGCGCATTCATTCAGCCTGTTATCCTGATAATGAGCGTCTATCGCTCTCTCGATGGCACGGGCACAGTCACAGTTGAGCTTATGGGACTCACGCCAAAGATCTCTTTCGTTGTCCTTGATCGCATCTTCCAGCGAATACCGATACACGAACTTATCTTTCATGAGTACCTATGCCTCCCGAGGCAAAATATCTTCTGAGGAAGTCATAAGCACTGCGCTTGTGCTTCGGGGACAACTCGTTGAGGTACTCGTAGAGCATGATGGTGTTATCTCTCGAATCTTCACCATCCTTCATGCTCTTGCAGCCGTCGCAGACGATCTCCTTTCGGATGACCACTCCCCTGCCGTCATCAGTCGGGGTAAACGACAGGACATCATTCTGCCGGATTCCCAGCTCTTTGCGGATCTCGAAGGGGATTGTCGTTCTTCCTTTTTTGCCCAAAATTCTTAAAATCATATGTCAGCCTCCCTTTTCGTACACATGTCGTAGATCAGGCAATTATCGCAATCGCCTGAACAATCAAAATCGTTGTTTTCAACAGTTTCCTCATCTTTTTCCTCTGCCGTGTACACTTCAAGAGTAATCTTGTGGTTTTCGGCAGTCATGCGGAGCATATTGCCCGAGAACATATCTGCTTCGAGCAACAGCTCCACTGGTACCGGAACAAGCATGAAGGACTGCTCTGCTACCACTGAGCGGCTTTGCATGTTAAAATACACTCCTTCAGTTTATTCTCATCTGTTTCGTCGAACTTTTCGAACAGGTTAAGCTGCAATGGACGTGAGCGTATACGCTCATAGAAATCGTAGTTTGCTATGAGAAGCTCCTTGAACATTGCACCTGCGTGTGTTCTCTGTGCCATAGAATGAAGGCGTGAAAAATCGAAGATGTTGTAATCCTGATACAACTCTCTGATTTCGGGACAATCATTGTATGACAACAGGAATTTTCCTTTAATATCCTTGAGCGTGTTACATAACCTGACATGATCATCCCAAGTGAACTCGACGGAGTACATATCTTCAGTCGAGTAATACGGGGGATCACAATAGAACAGGCTGTCCTTGCGGTCATAGTGCTTGATAAGCGTACCAAAGTCTTGGTTTTCCACAACGACATTCGCCATCCTGTCCTGAAGATCACCGATCAGGCGGAACAGCTTTCGGATATCGAACGGTTGAGAGGCGTAAGATTTTCCGTTGCTCGCATAGCTGTATCTCAAAAGCTTTAAAAACATGGCCGCTCGTCTGACATCATAGTCCTTCGCCAAACCGGACATGATCTCGATCAACTCGTCAGCCTTGGAGTTTTCAAGCATGATCTGAGCCAACTCCTGCTCTTCATCCATATACTCATCGTCGAACTTCATATTGCGGAAGTACCTGACAATGGCGTTGAATTCGTCGCGGGAGTTCAGTGTCATGAACCCCAGCTCTCGAATTACAGCAAGAGTCCTTTCTTTCATACAACGAAACAGATTATATAAGTCTTTATCATAATCGTTATACACCTCGAAGGCATCGACGCGAGGTTTACCCAGCAGTACTGAGCCTGAACCTCCGAATACGTCGATGAACCTTTTATATTCCTTCGGAAACAAGGTGTATATGATATGCAGAATCGGCGTTTTGTTTCCCACTCTGCTCACGGGTGTTTTGATGCTATCACCTCGCTTTCCGAACGTATATTCTATCGGATGGATACAAAAAAAGACGGTACCAATCTTTTCTAATGAATCGATTGATACCGTCGTATTTTATTCAGTTGTTTTTTCAGAGGACGATTCCTTTGGTTTCTTCCATATAAGGGTTCACGAGATCATAGAATATTTCCCTTTGGTCGTCCTCCCATGAAGTTTGCTGTCTGGCTTTTTTGATGTTTGATGCCAGTGATGATAACAGATACTGAGATGTACCCTCATCAGGATCTGTAACGGAAAGAATACCGCTGTCAAAGTCGAATCGGAAATTCTCTGCTATTTGCTCATCATTGGGCATAGCGCGAGCCAAAGCGCAGTAAGTGGATTCGTCTATCAGCGTTTGATCCTCAAAGCACTCAATGATGCTTTCCATAGGCAGCCCTACCACACCTTCCAGACGGTCAGTGTATAGAACTGCAGCGTCAAATACTGAATGAATGCTTCTACAGGTCAGGAATCGTTCATCATCTTCGTCCGAAAGACAAATAATTGAGAACGTATTCTTCTCAAACCACTCCTGCTCTCGCGCTTGGTCTACGTCAGCTTCGACAGCAACTCTGACATCCGGCGGTACTACTTTAAAGTAGATATCGTCGATTCTCTTGGCGATATCTCTATTGAGCGCTTCATCGTCGTTGTATTCTTCTCTCAGCGCTCTGAGCCGATACTTATTATATTTGATCTCGTATTCAGTTTCGAGCATTTGTTATCTCCTTACCTGAATCAGAATGTCTGACCGGATACCTCTTGAATATAGGCATAGGACAGCTCATCAAATTTTTCACACTGCTCATGTTCCCATTCACTGGAATCACGGCTTTCCTGCACAAGCGACGGAATGACATTCATGTCAAACCCGTAGGCCTCTCCGTTCGGCTCGATGAACTCGAGCGTAGCAGTGTCAAAATCATAGTGGACTTCCACTTGGACCCTGTCATCTTTTTCTCTGGCTTCGGAAAGCACCTTGAATACGTTTTCATCGATAAGATCACGATCTTCGAGATAGCTCATCATCGTATCCAGTGTATAATAACCGGCGACATCATCGAATCTATCCGCGTAAAGACACGCTGCGTCAAAGAAACTTTGGATATCTTTCGTGGTCAGATAATAATCGCTTTCGCCGTCAGACATATGGACAATGGAGAACTTATTGCCGTTGAGCCGATCGTGATTGCGATCATATTCTTTGGCTGTCTCCACCTTCTCTTTCAGTTCAAGCGGAACGATCTCTTTATACAGCTTGTCTAAGGCGTCATTCAGCGTATCCGAAATCAGCGTTTCATCTTTATTCAAAAATTCAAGAAGCGCACGGAGTCTATATTCATCAAGATCGACAGAATAAGAAGTTTCGGGCATGATCGCCACCTCCTTTTCGACATAGCCAACTTCGGCTATTTCTTTGATTGTCAGCTCAAATCCTGACCGACACTTTCATCGTCGGTGAGGTATGCGGTGTTATACGCGTCCTCTCCTAAGGATTTGAGTATATTGTTGTAATCCTCATCATCAATGCAGTGCTTGAATCCATAATCAGCGCAATCCTGCCAAGCTTTACGAAACTGTTCAGGCGTCGCGTCAAAGAACTCATTGGGCTGAAGCCACGCCTTGGAATGTTCCCAACACACGCACAGCGATGTCGGAAAGCCGCCGGTCTGATCGCATTGAAAATCCGGCGACACGTTAACCATCAGAGTGTTTTCATGGGAAATGATCCTTTGTATTTCCGCTTGGTATTCCTCTACGGTCATAGGCTCATCCCCTGCCCTTCATCCTCGTCATCGGAAAAGTCCTCAGCTTCATCGTCATCGACAGAAGTGATATTGACATATTCGCCGATTATGTTCAAAACTTCCCCATAACTGCCGCTGCTCATAACCCTTGCGGTCATTTCCATAGCTTCTTCAGTCATGTTGTTGTCATTCAATGTCTTTGCGGCAATCCCCATAAGATTGAAAGTGTTACCGTCCTGCCCGATCAGGGGACAATCAGGTTTTACCTTTTCAGCAGTGTTCTTAATAAAACCGCCTAAGGTGTTGGGGACATAGTCGGATAACCATGTTCCGGCGAACGCTCCGTGAGTTTTTAACCGCCACATAGCGAGTTTGCCCATGTGGAGCTTTACGTCATCAGAAAACTTGAAAAGAAGGCAGGTCAGGTTGTCGTGCTTAAAAGTATAAGCATCATTAAACTTAGTCCCTTCAAGCAGGATTTCTTCCTTGGTCAGTACGTCGTTGATTCCATCCAGCCATTCCTGAAGGGAACCACCGCAGCCCTGAATGATCAAGCCCTCATCCTCGGACATGGTCCTGAGTTTTTCAGGCGTTATCTGCAGTATAGCCATCAGCTTAAACCTCCTATTGTAAGACTATCGGACACACCTTCACCGGCTTCCTGTATCTCTGTCAGGTAATTTGGGTTCAGGATGATTTCCGATTCATTTCTCCCATTGAAAAGAGCATAAATGTGCTCTTTGGGGATCTGTGCCTCATATACCGTTCCGTCCTCCCCGAAACGCTTTGAAAACCATTCGGCAGTATCGTAATTCAATGTCCATGACAAAGCCCTGATATTATCAGCATTATGGGAAGTGACTCCCCTGTAAACAGTCACAGGGGAGTCGAGCTGTTCGAGCTGTTCACGCTCTTCGTTATCCATAAGATACTCAGGATCGGCATAAGAAAACATCTGCTTGAGCTCGCTTTTGCTGACATTGATATCGCTGTTCGGGTTCTCGGCACTAATCCATGCTGAACAAAGCATTTCAGAATAGTCTTTATCAGATAAATATGACTTAGCATAATGGAGGAAAACCAGACCGTATGACTTATTCATCATCATCTGAATCACATGAGGATTAGATTCTTTCTCAATGGCTTCCGTAACGTCCTTTTGCCATGCTTTAAAGTCATTCTTATCCTTTGTGATATCCACTAAGCGGATACCGTCACCTTCTCTGACAGGTACAACACCTGAATTGGTAAAAGGATGGATAACTACAAGCGGAGAAAAAGGAGTCTTGACATAATCAATCATCAGGAAGGTCTTTGCGATCCTTCTGACTTCATCCATATTGGTTTCTCTGATTCCCATATTAGGATATACCTCCCATACCTTCACCTTGATTGAGCTGAGAAAGATCAGTTTCTGCAAATTCGGCAATCGTCATCGCGTCACCGGTAAAGTTGGGTGAAGAGTCCTCATCCATCTCGATATAACCGTCGTCGGGAATCTCGATTGGTTCCTTTACGAAGACCGAGCCCCCGAAATTGACATTGACGCTCTTTTCGAGGGTAGCAATGTCACCGTCATCGCCTTCTCTGAAGTCATAACGATAACAGCCGTCGGGAACCTTCATGGAGTCCTCACGGTTGTCGACATACAAACCGGTCTGACCGCAGACTTCAATCACTTCGTATTCGTGATCATCTTGGGTGATCGGCATACTTTTGTCATAATCGTAAGGCACCAGCATATATAGATCCTGACCTCGAGCCGGAAGAATACCGTAACTGGTTTTGGTTGCTCCAAGAGCTTTTAAAAGCCGTTCGCCTTCTTCATGGGTCAGCAGCGTACTCAACCACTGCTTGTCCATCTTTATCGGCAAATGATGGCTGAGATATTCCTTAAAGAAGTTACCCTCATCCGGAACGTAGTAGGACATCTGATACTCAGAAAGCCTGTCATTGACCCCGAAGTAAGCTCTGAGTGAACCGGGTTTCTCGGCTTCACAAAGAGCTTTAAACGTAATCTTTTCCATTGCACTTAGTTTGGTATACATAAATGCAATGTTATTGAGATCATCGAAAACATTCCCCGGCAAGTAATGAGTATCTACCCCGGGAATACATGACTGTATATCAGTAATACAGGTGTCATCGAAGCTGTTGACCCCCAACTCCTTGACAGCGTTCTCTCGCATCTCTTCATCCATCGGAAGGAAGCACTTTATCTTCTTGGTCGGTTCATTCAGGACATCGTAATCGCCGAGTTCTACGACTATAGGCGAATACGGCTCATCTTCTGACAAAGGCATTTTATAATCCTCAGGAATAGAGAATCCTTCGGTAATGACATAAAATTTGTCAACAAAAACACCTCGGTCTTTCGTCCTTTGAAGTTTGCCGACTTCTTCAAGATCGAGCAATTCAAGAATGGTATCGTCACGAATCTCAGCAATTGAGTCGTTCAGATCCTGAGTAATGACAAACTCGCCAAGCTGAAAATCTGTTGCCACATTTGAAGCAACTCCGCATTCGTTGACATGCTGCGTGATACAGTAAAGGTCTTTCACTTGAATAAGATCCTTTTTGCCGCTGGGGTACACCGTATCTACCAGAGCTTTGAAAACAGCTTCCTGATAAGGCTCAGTGATATTCAACAGAGCCTTCGCCAGCATGTTATACTCCTCTATACTTGCTGTATCAAATCGGCTAACACCAAGTATCGGATATAAGGGGAAATCAACAATGTGGATGTCCCTGTATTGCGTCGGAGAATTACTGAAACGAGCCTTGTGCATTGCATCTTCGATTTCTGCGGGATTTGCAGGCAATTCCAAGGTTGTATAGAAGTAATCACTTCCGATCGGAGATTCAGCGACCAACTCAATCGTTAAGGTCTTCCGTTTATCCATAATATCGCCTCCCTCTATTCAACAATTCGGTATTTTTCATTTACCGCCTTGATCTTTTTTCCTATTTCCTTGACGACAGGTACTGTCACACAGTTTCCTGCCATCTTGTATATTCTTCCGTCCGCAAAGCCCAGAGAGAATATGGTGTCTATCTGCGAATCTGTAAAGCCCTGCAGCCTAAGACACTCTCTCGGAGTCAGTTTCCTGACCCTGCCTTCATGGATCACTCCATGCCTATCCTGAGCTGTTATGGTAAACATGGCTTCCTCCGGCTCTTTGTATCGCCGTCCGTTTTGCCGTGTTTTCCCTTTGTTGGGATTGAGAATAGCTCTCGGTCCTTCTTTTAAGACTCCGGAAGATTCACCGACACGGTTGCTCACTCCCCTATCCTGCCGCGCTGTTATGCAACGGGCGCAGTCTGTGATTTTGGGATTCACACTCATGTCAATGAAATAGAGACCTGTCTTACCGCCCCAACCGCCGGAGCCGGACGTTTGGGTGCAAGCTACTCCGTCTGCATCGTAAACTCGGGCACCTTGCGGTCCCGGGATAAGTTGCCGGAGAGCTTCAGAAGAGCTGCCTTCGAGAGGAAATATTTCTCCGGCACATTCATCTCTAAGATATCCGACAATATACAGCCGTTTCCGTTCTTGGGGCACTCCGTAAAATTTGCTGTTATGCACACACCATTCAAAACTATACCCCATCTCAATAAGCGTGGAGTAGATGGTTTCAAGTGTCTTGCCTTCGTCATGCGATAGCAATCCCGGGACGTTTTCCAAAAGAAAAAATGCAGGCCGTTTGGATCTAAGGACTCGGGCAACTTCAAAGAACAAAGTTCCTCTTGTGTCTTCAAATCCAAGCCGTTTTCCTGCAACTGAAAAGCTTTGACAAGGAAAGCCGGCACAGAGCAAGTCGAAGTCCGGCATCTCCTTTGGTTCGATTTCTCTTGCATCTGCACAATAATACTCTCCTTCTGTATGATATAAAGCGTTATACGCTGCGTTCGGATAGGGATCGATTTCACAGTGTCCTACACACTCGAAGCCGTTTAGCTGTTCAAGCGCAGAACGAAAACCGCCGATCCCGGCGAACATATCGAAAAACCTGATACCCATACGGCATCATGCGTTACTTTAATCAGTATAGGAAATCACCTCGCTTAATCGAGAAAATTGTGGAAGCATTCAGCTTCGCAGGAATCAGATCCGGAGTCTTCTTCGTCGGACTCATCGTCAGCGTCGTCGTCAGTGTCATCATCCTGCTGAGAGGCATTTTCGGAAGCGAAGATGCTCAAAACTTCTGCCTTGGACAGCGGCATGGTGCAACGAGTGATAAACTCCAGCGTCACATGCTGGATAGACTCAAGAACTTCGATAAGCTCTTTGCGGTATTCGTTGTCAGCCGTATAGTCGACAAAAATGCCGTTGGTGGTAAGGAAAAGGTTGCCCTCGGTGTCGATCATGTAGACATCTCCGCAGACGCCTGCGTTCATGATGTAACCGGCAACATCGTCAATATTATTCAATACCTGACTGCCACAGCGACTGGTTGCAATCAAGGTAGGATGGTTGTTCGTATAAGTCATAATAAACACCTCACATAGAAATATTCTGATCGTTTGTATATTCTTCTTCAAAGTCTTCAGGATCTTCTTCGCCGCCCATCAGCTTCTCCTGCATCGGAATCAAAACGGGCAACAGCTTATTCTGCAAATAATCCTGATTTGCTGCCTTATCAATATAAGGTCCTATTGTTGTGATAAACGGCATATCCATAGCGTCTGTGATCATCACATCGCCGTGAATACCGTTCTTCATGATGAATTCCGCCACTTCATTAACGGAACGGAGATTCTTTCCATAGTCAACTTTTCCGTAACCGATCAGCAGAGGATGATCTTCCTTCTGTTCATCTACGCTGTTCTGTTTTTCTGCAGGAGTTAACTTTCTGAAATCGTCCTCGCCGGGAACGACTCCAAGACTTCTGTTGATATCGGGAAAGTGACAATGCAGAGTACCAATATCGTCGACATGATCGACGATTCCTTTACTGCCGGAGGGTATTGGGTTTGGATCATCGCCCATCCGGTTCAGTAAGATTTCAGTACCGGGCGGATACTCTTCCTTGATTCGGTTAATCTGTTCTCTATTGGGATACATAAATCAGCCTCCTACCATACTCGGAACTGCTTCCGGATAGTAGTCTACGAAGAAATCCGTATCCTCAACAAAGGAGCAGTGATCGCTCAAGAAGCTCGGATCCGCTTCAGCCCTCTTGTTCATATAGGCTAACTCGTTGATATCCGCGTCGACATATTCACCTTCGCCATAGGTGTACACATCAGCGTGGACACAAATTTCATCGCCGTAATCCAGCTTATCCAAGAATTTCTCATAAGCGGTATATCCTGTAAGGTCTTTTTCACCTGTGGGATAACCGCATACGAGAAATGAATCTTTATTGATGCCGGAATCCAGCGTTACCTTAGAAAACATTAAAGCTATGGTTACATACCTCCCATCTGTTGCGAACTGTCCTGATCAAGATAATCGGTCATTTCAGATTCGTCGTAAATAAAGTCGTTTTCATCACCGAAGCCGCCAAGAGAGATAAACAGATGTCCTTCTTCTGTTGTGATCGGGTTTTCCCTAAACTTCTTACCGAAGCCGTACTCGTTCTGTCCGGCGATGAACTTCTTCATAAACTCCTTTTCGTCAGCTGTCAAAGGTTCTGTGGTTCTGACCTCAACAGCTCCGTACAGAGTTCCTCTCTCGTTCAAAGCAGTCCACTCAATGGATTTGAGCTTGCTTTTGATTGAAAAGCCGTCCCTGTCGATAAAATAATTCTTCATATCTCCTTCAGGCACGGACTGTTCCCTTTCGAGACGTTCGAGTAGCTTGTCGGCGTAATCTGACACATAGTCATTATCAACAGACTCCATCTCACCCTCATAAGGAACCTTCAGTTCTGCATTCAAGGGGAAATAAAAGGTTTCTGTCACAGGTATATTTGCACTGACGGCTTCTTGGATATCGTCAATCAGTTCTTTCCGTGAAAGATACTGATTGTGGAGAATATTGTTTTCAATATCTCCGTCGAGATATTCTGCTGAATTCTGTATCAGATAGCATAAGGCATTGAGCTGTGTCAGAGTGTCGTTCTCATCAAACATAAGGCACAAATGTCTGCCAATATCGTTATCTGAGTAGATTTTCACCTGAACATCATTGTCTTCGTCATCTGAAAGGAAGATTTTATCAGGAGTTGTCCTGAGTCCCATCTTCCAGAGATCCTTTTGAATATCTACATTGTTTCGGGGCAGTGTTTCAACTAAAGTGAAGTTATGCCCCATGATTACTGCGTTGATCAAGTCATGATCACTCCTTCTTCCTGATCATACTCAGGTTCATCTTCCAGTTCATCAAGAAACTCACCGCATCCGTAGTCAGAAACGCACACATAACCGTCTTCGATGAACTTACCATGATACTCTTCCATCATGTACTCGCCAAATGCCTGAAAGTCAAAGTATTCCTCCATGTCGATACCTAAGGAATAGACGTTGCCGTCCTTGTAATCATTTACATAGTAACGGCCAACGTCATCTTCATCGTTAGCTTTCGGAATATAAATAAACTCATCAAGCCTATCAGCGATAATATTGAGGTTTTTTGCGGAACGGACTTCTGCGTAATCAGCAACAGCACGAAGCTTAGCCCAATTCATCTTTTCGTTGGCTAACTCTGATACCAGTTGTGAAAGCTTTATGACACCTTCTACCTCAAGGATCTGCTGAAAGGCAGGAATAATCGGCTCCATGTCTACATGGTACGAATTGATGGTTACATCACAATCCTCAGGGCTTTCTGCACCCAGCCTCTCGGCTGCAGTATTCAAACTCTCAGGATCCTCGGCAATGGCAACGAATTCCTTTTTTCCTTCATGCTCTAAATCCACAGCAAGAAAGCTGTCATAATAGTGATACTCAGGAAAATTCAATCCGTCATAGACTTTTTCGAACGGTGTGTCATTCACAACCAGAATGCCGTATTCGGTTAACTTGAACTTTCCTTCTTCGATCAGCTGTTTACCAATGTTCTCGTACATCTTGTCATCAGAATCATCAGCCGGAGTACAGCCTTGCGTAGAAAGGATATATTTACGACCTATCGATGCAGGTGAACTCACATCGGTAAGAAGTGCGTATCTATGAATATTGAAGGTCAGATTGATCATATCTTTCAGATTGACAAAACCCTCGTGCTGCAGTCCTGAGTAGAACTGATGCAACTCAGAGTTATCAAAACTATCCAACCGTTTTGCCAAATAATTGAGTTCATCAAGCTTGACAGTCTTTCCGTTTAAGACCGAAAGAGCTACAGGTGCATTGACCGATTTGATAGTAACCGGCTTTCGAATACTGTAATCAGCCAATCTCAAGGTATATAATTCTGCTCTCAATGTTCGGTCGGTACTCGGGAGCATAACGTCGATCTCTCTGTTGTTATCAGTGAGAGTAACTTTCATTCTCAACTCTTATCACCTACTTTTTTCTTGATATAGCTGTAGCCGTATCTCCTGATACCCATAGCATTCAAGACCAAGCAAAAACCCGATCGGTCGATAACCGCAGGATCCGCCAACTCAGAAAGAGAGAAGTGCCTTGAGCCGAGATAGATATCTCTCGCTGCGCAGAACAGCGTATATCCATCAGCGGACAGATGCTTCGGCTTGATCTTAGCGAAGGAAATACCGTTTTTATACACAAACCTCCACGCACAATCCCAGAGCCTTTTATCTGCTGAAAGAAGATAAACAGCCGACAAGAGCTTAGAATTCTCATGGTTCAGTCTGTTGTACTGATTCATAAAGGTGTTCTGGTGAAATGTGTTAATAAAAATCATCATGTTTTCTTTCCTCCATCTACAGCTGTAAATATATTTGTTGATTCTTTTTTGTAGTTTCTCGTGATTAATTTCTATTGCCATGTATCTCCATGCGGATGCTATAGTCACACATCCGCAGCAAACCCTTTCGGGAGTTAAGGGACACTCTTTATACATACAACCTGAATACTTTTCATGGTAGAGGCAATAAACACAATTAAAATCTTTTTCTTCAAATAGCTTTCTTCTTGCCTCCAAGCTCATCTCTTCACTTTGTTCATCACAGATTCTGTAAAACTCATCAAGAGGATCAGATGCTTTGTAGACTATATCCATATCGTCCCTCCTAAAAAATGGCATAAAAATAAGGCCGTTCATTTCTGAACGACCTTAGGAGTTATAGAACAGACAAGCAGGACAATCTGCTCAATAGTTGCCATAACCAGCTGAAGCTGCATTCACGAGCAGATGAGACTACTTCGACAGGCTCATCTCTGTTATGGAAAGGAGACAAGACCGACTCAAGTTGAGCTGTCATATAGTCTGTCCGGACAAGTCCTGCTTGTCTGTTATAAGTATTATATTTTATAATTAATCATTTTTCAACAACGAAAAAAAGACTTGCCGTGCAACAAGTCCTTAATCCATATTCCCCCATACCATAAACACATTGAAGCACGCATGAATATGGTTCGTAAAACCGCAAAGCAGTTTTACATAAGAAATACTCACTATCGAATGTTGGCATCTTCCTATTTTCACACCCCGTCGCCAGGGCACTATCTTCGGCACTACAGGGCTTAACTTCCGTGTTCGGGATGGGAACGGGTGGACCCCCTGCGTCATCAACACCAACTGTTGATAGTGAGTATTCTTTTGGCTCCCCAAGTTGGACTCGAACCAACGACCCTGCGGTTAACAGCCGCATGCTCTACCGACTGAGCTATTGAGGATTATCTGCCCTGTCTCACACAGGGCTGTGAGCAGAATTTTTTAGCGGACTCTTAAACCGCCAGCCTCGATAATGGCTGAATTATTGAGATTCCTCTTCCTGAACAATCCGTGTTAAGAATCTTTCGATGCTCTACCGACTGAGCTATGGAGGATTATGTGCCCTTTCGGGCGATTCCTTCAATTTTCATGGAAGATAGTACGGTGCAAATCTATACGCCATCACTACCGACTGAGCTATGGAGGATTATAAAGGTCAACGCAAACGTTGATATATGGTCGCGGTCTGCGCTGAATGGTGACTCGTGCGGGAATCGAACCCGCGTTGCCGGCGTGAGAGGCCGGAGTCTTAACCGCTTGACCAACGAGCCATGTGGTTGATACAAGGACTAACATTAGCCCTTGTATCAGTGGTGCACCATCAGGGGCTCGAACCCGGGACACCCTGATTAAGAGTCAGGTGCTCTACCAACTGAGCTAATGGTGCATATGCTGTAAGAACAGGGTATACACCCTGAAAACTGAACAAAGTGAGAGATAAAGGGAGAGCAAGCGGTTTGACCAAAGAGTAATGTGGTCAAGCCCTCGACCTATTAGTACTGCCAAGCTAAACATGTCGCCATGCGTACACACGCAGCCTATCAACCTCGTAGTCTACAAGGGGTCTTACTCGC
>Ga0256404_1000655_pt1 | contig 88788 bp, 84 predicted proteins | sample RumenRJG_01DNA_FD_185990 | JGI IMG/M metagenome (GOLD analysis project Ga0256404, IMG submission 185990) | Bovine rumen microbial communities from Lethbridge, Alberta, Canada - RJG_01 | ecosystem: Host-associated > Mammals > Digestive system > Stomach > Rumen | place: Canada: Alberta | collected... | reverse complement strand
TAGAGGATGTGGTAAGAGTCATCTTCCCTGCAACGATGATGCGGGAAGGGGAGCTGCTGCCCGCAGCCTTCAAACTCCGGGAGCATGCAGGGGAGGCAGAAACCTACGTGAGTGTGTTTCGGCAAGGGAGTTTATGCTGAGGGATGATGAAGATGTATGAGGGCTGAGGGCTGAAGGATGATGGCTGAGGGATGAGGGATGATGGCTGATGGCTGAAGGCTGAAGGATGATGAAGATGTATGAGGGCTGATGGATGAAGGCTGAAGGATGATGAAGATGTATGAGGGCTGATGGATGAAGGCTGAGGGGGTGATGGCTGAAATGCGAAATTTCTTAGTTTTTCTTGGTGGTATCACGAAAAGTTTCTATCTTTGCATCGGATATTAATGTTTAGCATATGTTGGTTCTTCAAGATTGTCTCTATAAACTGGCTGGATTCAAAAAGGATTTTGGATCTAAGTTCGGTATTGTGAAGCTTGGTATTTTTGGCTCTGTTGCCAGAAGGGAGAATACCGAGGGGAGTGACATTGACATCGTCGTTGAAGTTCAACAGCCAACGCTATCATTGATGTATGAACTGAAAAATGCTTTGAAGGCCTTATTTGGTTGCGATGTTGACCTCGTGCGTTTTCGTGAGACATTGCGTCCGCTTTTTAAGGCAAATATTCAAAGAGATGTGATATATGTCTGACAATCCTTAAATAAGTATTAGTCGTATTTTATATGTAAGCTTGGGTTGCATCAGAAGATGTGACCTTTAATCCTTTTGGTGTGAGTAAGACTTATGTCTTGAATACAACGATGTCTGATGGCTGATGTCTGATGTCTGAGGGCTGAAGGATGAGGGATGAGGGATGAAGGATGAGGGCGGAAGGATGATGGCTGAAGTAAGAGGGAAGAAGAAAAGCAATTTCACATTAATATAAAGAATGAGGTCAGATTTGTTCTGACCTCATTTTTTTGTGAATAATGTTGGATGCCAGGGGTCAGTGGCATCTGCTTAAACTGACACGATAAGCATACTTGAATTGTATTTATGGCAATTGTCAACCATAACGATGATATTTTGGGTGCAAGGATACGAAAAAAAACGTAAAACGCGATATTTTACATAAAAACATAGCATAAGAATACGATATTTTACAAGAAATAACGTTTCAGAACGCGATATTTTACATAATAACGCCACAATTTGTAGTAAGGATGAGGGCTGAGGGATGAGGGATGAAGGATGAGGGCTGAGGGCTGATGGCTGAGGGATGATGTCCCTGGTCATTGCCGTCTGGTGTATATGGGCATCCCCCGATTCGGTTCTTGGTGAACTGAGTCGGGGGATGCTTGTGTTTTGTCGGGTCAATAGCGGTGCAGGTTGCAGACGATTATGAGCATACTATTAATCCTCCGCTACGTATCTACTTGGAAAAAGAGCTTTTTTCGATAGTTTTTAAAGGAAAAATTTGGAAAAAATCTCAAAAAGGTGTATATTTGCGGTGTAAAAAATCTCAAAAAGGTGTATAATATGGCGGTACAAAAATCTCAAAAAGGTGTGAAGCTATAATAAGGAAAAACCAGGAAGAGCATTTTGAGGGGAAGTTTGGGAAAGTGGGAAAAAAGTGGTAACTTTGCAGCCGATTATGCGATATTTTATATGGTTTGGTTACGATGGGACTGACTACCATGGGTGGCAGATACAGCCTAATGGGGTGACGGTGCAGAGTGAGTTGCAGCGTTGTCTGTCGTTGCTGATGCGTGAGGAGGTGAGTGTGACGGGGGCCGGAAGGACGGATGCGGGGGTGCATGCCAGGCGGATGGCTGCCCATTTCGACACGGAGCAGGTGTTGGACACGGCTCTGATGGTGAAGAAGTTGAATGGTTTGCTGCATGACGATATTGCCGTTTACAGCATGGAGCGGGTGGCTGATGATATGCACGCTCGTTTCTCTGCGACCTCGCGCACGTACCATTATTATATACATACCCATAAGTCGCCATTCCTGCGGCAGTACTCGCTGGAGATTCATTATCAGTTAGACTATGCGCTGATGAATGAGGCAGGACGGATCCTGATGGAGTATGAGGACTTCGGGGCTTTCTGTAAGGCGGGCTCTGACGTAAAGACCACGCTGTGCAAGGTGACGGAGGCCCGTTGGGTGCAGACGTCGCCTACGGAGTGGTATTTCGAGATTACTGCCAACCGCTTCCTGCGTAACATGGTGCGTGCGGTGGTAGGAACGCTGGTCGAGGTGGGACGTGGTCGCATGTCGCTGGATGAGTTCCGGTTGGTCATTGAGGGTAAGAAACGTACGCAGGCGGGAGAGTCGATGCCAGCGAAAGCGCTGTTCCTTGAAGAAATTAAATATTAAGTAATAAATTTTAGTTTTTTGGCACGGATGGACACGGATGGACACGGAGATTAAAGATTAAAAATTAAAGATTAAATGCGCCGCTTCGCGGCTTAGGAATTAAGAGGTGAGAAATGGTTAAGGTTAACGTTAACGTTAAGGTTAAATATGGCTTGGTTAATTTTAGCATTTATGTCGGCAGCCCTGTTGGGGTGCTATGATTCGTTTAAGAAACAGGCGTTGAAGTCGAATGCCGTTATTCCGGTATTGTTCTTGAATACGCTGTTCTCGTCGCTGATTTTCTTGCCGTTTATCGTGCTGAGTGCAACGACGGACACGCTTGACGGTTCCATTTTCTACGTGTCGGAAGGTGGATGGAATGAGCATAAGTATATCCTGGTGAAGGCGCTGATCGTGCTGTCCAGCTGGGTGCTGGGCTATTTCGGCATGAAGCACCTGCCGCTGACGATAGTCGGTCCGATTAATGCCACGCGTCCGGTGATGGTGCTGGTGGGTGCCCTGCTGGTGTTTGGCGAGCGACTGAACGGATGGCAGTGGGCTGGTGTGGCGCTGGCAGTGCTTTCCTTCTTGCTGTTGAGCAAGAGTGGCAAGAAAGAAGGTATCGACTTCAAGCACGACCACTGGATATGGATGATTGTGGGCGCTTCTGCACTGGGTGCTGTCAGTGGACTGTACGACAAATACCTGATGGCTCCGGTAGAGAGTGGGGGTGTCGGACTGAACCGTATGCTGGTGCAGGCATGGTATAACTTCTACCAATGTGGGTTGATGCTGGCCATGTTGGTGATTATCTGGTGGCCCCATCGTAAGGAGATCACCCCGTTCCACTGGCATTGGTCGATTGTAGGGGTAAGCCTGTTCCTGTCTACAGCAGACTTCATGTATTTCTACTCGCTGTCGATGCCGGAAGCGATGATATCCATTGTGTCTATGGTGCGCAGAGGTAGTGTGGTGGTCAGTTTCCTGTTCGGAGCAGCCTTCTTCCACGAGAAGAACCTTAAGGCGAAGGCTTTCGACCTGGCATTAGTCTTGCTGGGAATGATCTTCCTCGCTATCGGCAGTGCGTAGGATGATGCTGGTGGCACCAAGCGTAAAGAGGGTGCCGTCCTCTATGATGCGACGTTCGCGGGGCTGTAACTCCACGTCACCCACAAACGTACCGGTATTGCTGTTGTTGTCAAAAAGTGTATAGCGAAGACCGCCCTTCTTGTCGCGGCTGACATTGATGGTGCAGTGGTTCAGGTCTACACTAGGGTCGACGGTCTCGAACGTGCAGTTGGCAGGATTCCCCTTTTGGTAGCGGCCTATCACGTTGTTGCCCATCTGCAGGGGAATGACCTGTTTATAGTGGAAGACGTTCTCAATGACGATGATGCAGCCGTTGTTAGAGGTGAGAGGTGAGAGGTTAGAGGTGAGAGGTGAGAGGTGAGAGGTAAGAGAATTGTTGGAGGTGAGTTGGTCTAATTCTTTAGATTCTTCTTTTTGGGTGCTGCGTAGTTTGGATACCCCGATGCGGATGCCAAACTCCTTTCCGCACTCGTTGCATTTGAATACCAACGACTGACCAGACGTGTATTTCGTCTCGTCAAACGTGATGTAGCTGTCGCACTTGGGGCATCTTACACGTTTCATGCTTTATACTTCTGCTTTTTTCTTGTAAACCCAAGCTTCTTCAAAGCCCGGTTTCTGATTCAGCTTTTGTTTCTTGCTGTTGGCTTCAGCCTCAGTGTCATACTCACCGCACAGCACGCGAACAACATTCTTGTGGATGTAAATACGGGCTTCGGGATATCCCTGACGGTGAAGCTGCTCAACAAAATCCTCGGCATTGCTCTTTCTGACCTGACTGGCAACCACCACGCAATAGCGCTTGGCATTGGCACTCTCTTCAGCCTGCTTCGGAGTGGTGTCCTCCTTTTTGCTGACGGGACTCGTCTGGACGTTCTTCGTGGGAATGGTGTCTTTGACGGGGTCAGCGGGAATGACGTTGCTGTCCTTGGGCATCAGCTTGTAGATGATGTTGCCCTGCAGGTGACTCATCGTGCGCGTACCTAAATCACTATTAATGACCGGTGTGCTCATGAGGAAGAAAGCAATGATGGCGGCAGCAACGGCTACCGTATTGCGAATCCACGACATCTTGATGCGTAACACATCACTGTGGTTATCGGTATCACTGGTCTCTCCGAATTCTATCAAGGCAGGTTCTTCCTCCTGCTGTTCTGCTATCTCGTGTTGGGTAGGGAGTAGCACCTGCTTGGCAGCAGTCTTCTCTTCCATCTTTCCTTCCTTTAGCTTCTGGAACTGGAAAGAATTAAGGCCATACAACTCTGGAGAGAGGATGCCCGACTCATAAGGTTCGAACGCGTAGTTGCCCTCCTGGTTGACGGTCAGCGTACCAAGGTTGTTCATGACGTAGCTGCCTTCCTCGTTCAGGATGTCCTTCAATTCCTTTACCTCTTCTTCTATCTTGCGCATAGCCTCAGGATAGCTGATGTCGTAAGCTTCCACATAGGACTGTGCCAATACGGAATCGTTCAGTCGCAACTGCGGATTGAAGCCGAGTGTCCGTAAAGGAGGAATAAAAGATTGGTCGTCGGCATCATAACGTGCGGCGACGTAATGCGTCATAAATCCCCCAAAATCAGGCACTATCACGCATTCGTTCTCCAAAAGGAGTATCTCAATATGTCGATTTAACTCAATCATCGAGTGCAAAATTACGATTTTTTTACGAAACAAACAAGTGTTGTGCAAAAAAAATTTTGTACCTTTGTACCCAATAAAGTTAATAAATGGATTCATGGAATACAAAGAAACTTTAATCAAAGGAGTGTATATCATTGAACCACGCGTATTTAACGACGCGCGCGGATACTTCTTTGAAGCGTGGAAGAAGGAGGAATTCGAACAACATATCGGTAAGATAGACTTCGTACAAGATAATGAGTCGAAGTCCAGCTATGGTGTCTTGCGAGGCTTGCACTATCAGAAAGGAGCCTGTTCGCAGGCTAAGCTGGTGCGTGTCATCAAGGGAAAGGTGCTCGACGTGGCTGTGGATATCCGCAAGTCGAGTCCTACGTTTGGCAAGCACGTCATGGTGGAGCTGAGCGACGAGAACAAGCGTCAGTTCTTTATTCCCCGTGGCTTTGCCCATGGCTTCCTCGTATTAAGCGACGAGGCTATCTTCTGTTATAAAGTGGATAATGCCTATGCCCCACAGGCTGATGCCGGTATCCGTTGGAACGATCCCGACGTAGGCATCGAATGGCCTATCGACCTGGACAAGGTCATCACCAGCGAGAAGGACCTGAAGCAGCCGTTCTTGAAGGATGCGGAAGTGTTTGAGTAGATGTAGGATGTAAGATGTAGGATGTAAGAGGTAAGAGGTGAGAGGTATGATGTATGATGTATGATGTAGGATGTATGATGTAAGATGTAAGATGTTTATAATATTATGAATATAGCAATTGTAGGAACAGGATATGTGGGTCTGGTGTCAGGAACGTGTTTTGCTGATACGGGTGCCAATGTGACCTGTGTGGATGTGGACGCTCAGAAGATAGAACGGTTGAAGAATGGTGAGATACCTATTTTCGAACCAGGTCTTGACGAGCTCGTTGTCAAGAACGTCAAGGCAGGCCGACTGCACTTCACCACCGACCTGGCTTCGGTACTCGACGATGTGCAGATCGTGTTTTCTGCCGTAGGCACACCTCCTGATGAGGATGGCTCTGCCGACTTGAAATATGTGCTGCAGGTGGCTCGTACCATCGGTCAGCACATGAACCACTATACCGTTGTGGTCACCAAGTCGACCGTTCCCGTAGGAACGGCTGCCAAGGTGCGCAAGACCATTGAGGAAGAGTTGGAGAAGCGTGGCATCAAGGATCTGGAGTTTGATGTGGCCTCTAACCCCGAGTTCCTCAAGGAGGGTAACGCCATCAAGGACTTTATGTCGCCCGACCGTGTGGTTGTCGGTGTGGAGAGCGAGCATGCCAAGAAAGTGCTCACCAAGCTCTACAAGCCCTTCCTGATCAACAATTTCCGTGTCATCTTCATGGATATCCCCTCTGCAGAGATGACCAAATATGCTGCCAACTCGATGCTCGCCACCCGTATCTCGTTCATGAACGACATTGCCAACCTGTGCGAACGGGTAGGGGCTGACGTCAACATGGTACGAGCTGGTATTGGTGCCGACACCCGTATTGGTCGTAAGTTCCTCTATGCCGGCTGTGGCTATGGCGGCAGCTGTTTCCCCAAGGATGTCAAGGCGCTGATCAAGACGGCTGACCAGAATGGCTATTCGATGGAGGTGCTGAAGGCTGTCGAGCGTGTCAACGAGCGTCAGAAGAGCATCCTCTTCGAGAAACTGCAGAAAGCCTATGGTGGTCAGTCGCTCAAGGGCAAGACCATTGCCATGTGGGGCCTTTCGTTCAAGCCCGAGACTGATGACATGCGCGAGTCTACCGCCCTGGTGATGATCCAGCTGTTGCTGCAGGCAGGCTGTACCGTCCGCGCCTACGACCCCGTTGCCATGGATGAGTGCAAGCGTCGTATCGGAGACACCATCACCTACTGTAACGACATGTACGATGCCGTACTGGATGCTGATGCACTGCTGCTGCTCACCGAGTGGAAGGAGTTCCGTCTGCCTACCTGGGCAGTCATCAAGAAAGCCATGCGTCGTCCGTTGGTCATCGACGGCCGTAACATCTTCGATTCAGAAGAGTTGGCAGAGAACGGCTTTGAATACCATTGTATTGGAAAATAAATGAAATACTACCTAAAAGCGCTCGCCCTTATCATGATGCTCGCCACAGCGATTACCAGCTGTGGCGGGCGTCAGGGCAATCCTGCTGACGCTCCGGAGAGCTTGGAAGCCAAACAACTGCTCCAGGGTGTCTGGGTGGATGATGACACGGAGGATGTGGTCTTCAAGATGCAAGGCGACAGCGTGTTCTATGCTGATTCCACCAGTGTGCCTTCCTATTTCAAGGTGGTGGGTGATACGCTTTACATCGGTAGTACGGCACGTTACCGTATTGAGAAACATACCGAGCATGTGTTGTGGTTCAGAGGACCCGACGGTGAACTGATGAAGCTCAACAAGGACGACGAGCTCAAGGACGACTTCCGGCGCGAGCAGACGAAGATCCTGTCGCTGACCAGTGTGCTGAAGCGCGATACCGTCGTCTTTTGGAACAACGAGCGCTACCACCTCTATATCGCCATCAATCCGACGAAATACAAGGTTACACGTCATGCGCTGAATGAAGACGGGCTGGACGTGGAGAATGTCTATTACGACAACATCATTCACCTGAGCATCTTCCAAGGCAACCGTCAGCTGTTCTCCAAGGACTTCCGCAAGCAGCAGTACCATAAGCGCGTTCCCGAGCAGATACTGGGACAGTCGGTGCTGAACGACCTACAGTATGATAAGACCGACGCCAAAGGTTTCCATCTTAACGCCTCCATCTGCGTACCGGGTGATGCGTCCTGCTACCTGGTGGAGAACGTCATTTCGTTTGATGGCAAGCAGACCACTAACTTGTTGGAATATTGAAAGTAACACTCTTACAAACGGATATCCAATGGGCACAGCCTGAGACCAACATGCAGGAGGCTGCGCGACTGATGGATGAGCATCCGGACAGTGACCTCTATGTGCTGCCTGAGATGTGGACGACGGGCTTTGCCACCCAGCCTCAGGGTATCGCCCATCATGAGTGCGACAATAGCGCACTGCGATGGATGCAAGAGGAAGCCCGACAGCGCCAGTGTGCCATTTGTGGCAGTGTGGCTCTCCAACTGACTGACGGCACCTGTCGCAACCGCCATTATTTCGTTGACGGACGACTCGATAGCGTTTCCTACTACGACAAGCACCATCTCTTTACCTATGGCCATGAAGACCGCTTCTATACGGCTGGTCAGCAGCATACCATCGTTGAATATGCGGGATTCCGCCTGTTGCTGCTCACTTGCTACGACCTCCGCTTCCCCTGTTGGAGCCGCTATGCTACCGACCGCGCCTACGATGCCATCGTGGTCGTTGCCAACTGGCCCGAGTCACGTCAGTCTGCCTGGCAGATACTCACCAGGGCTCGTGCCATCGAGAACCAGTGCTATCTGATAGGTGTCAACCGTGTTGGCGACGATGCCTATAGTCACTATGCCGGTGCCAGTGTGGTGGTGGATGCTATCGGACGCACCCTGGCACAATGTCAGAAACACCTCCAGCAAGCCCTTACCGTCGAGTTGGATTTGGCAGAATTAGCACGAAGAAGGGCAAAATTCCGCGTTCTGGACGACAGAGACCAATAATTTCTTAAAAATTACTTAAAAACTATGGTTTTTTGACAGTTTTTTCGTAACTTTGCAAAGTTTAAGAAAATAGTAAAAACGCGTCAGCGGGCCTGAAAAGTGCCTTAAATGAAAAATGAGCGAAAGATTAAGTAATAAATTTTAGTTTTTTGGCACGGATGGACACGGATGGACACGGAGATTAAAGATTAAGCATTAAAAATTTATATAATTGATGGATCAAACTTTTGACAACGACAGAATCGTAAAAATCAACATCGAAGAGGAGATGAAGTCCTCTTACATCGACTATTCGATGTCCGTTATTGTAGCGCGTGCCCTTCCTGATGTACGCGACGGCTTCAAACCTGTTCATCGTCGTATCCTATACGGAATGATGGGCATCAACAACGTCAGTACGCAACCCTATAAGAAGTGTGCCCGCGTAGTCGGTGAGGTACTTGGTAAATACCACCCACACGGTGACTCTTCTGTCTACGGTGCCTTGGTACGTATGGCCCAGGAATGGAACATGCGCTATACGCTCGTCGACGGACAGGGTAACTTCGGTTCTGTAGATGGTGACTCGCCAGCCGCCATGCGTTATACCGAGTGTCGCCTCTCGAAGATGGGTGAGCATATCATGGACGACCTGGAGAAGGACACCGTTGATATGGTCAACAACTTCGACGACTCACTGGTAGAGCCCAGTGTGATGCCTACCAAGATTCCTAACCTGCTGGTCAACGGTGGTAATGGTATTGCCGTCGGTATGGCTACCAACATGCCCACCCATAACCTGGGTGAGGTCATCGATGGCTGCTGTGCCTATATCGACAACCCCGATATCGATACCGATGGACTGATGCGCTACATCCCCGGACCAGACTTCCCCACGGGAGCCTATATCTACGGTCTGCAGGGTGTTCGTGATGCCTACGAGACGGGTAGGGGTCGTATCGTGATGCGTGCCAAGGCTGAGATAGAGTCTGGCGAGACCCACGACAAGATTGTGGTCACGGAGATTCCCTATGGTGTCAACAAGGCTGACCTCGTGAAGTATATTGCTGACCTTGCCAACGAGCATAAGATAGAAGGTGTGGCCAACGTCAACGACGAATCTGGTCGTCAGGGTATGCGTATCGTGGTCGACTGCAAGCGCGATGCTAATGCCAACGTACTGTTGAACAAGCTCTTTAAGATGACCGCTCTACAGAGCTCATTCTCAGTGAATAACATTGCACTGGTAAAAGGTCGTCCCCGTCTGCTTACCCTCAAGGAGTGCGTCAAGTATTTCGTTGAGCACCGTCATGATGTGACTATCCGTCGCACCAAGTACGACCTGAAGAAAGCGCAGGAGCGTGCCCACATCCTCGAAGGTTTGATCATCGCTGTCAACAACATCGACGAGGTCGTACATATCATCCGCAACAGCAAGACGCCCAGCGACGCCCAGCGTAACTTGGAAGCCCGCTTCGAACTCGACGAGTTGCAGTCGAAGGCTATCGTCGACATGCGTCTGAGCCAGTTGACCGGTCTGCGTGTCGACCAGCTGCACCAGGAGTTCGACGATTTGATGAAGCTCATTGCCGACCTGGAGGAAATCCTGAACAACCCCGAGCGTTGTAAGGAAGTCATGAAGCAGGAACTGCAGGAGGTGAAGGAGAAGTATGGTGACGACCGTCGTACCGAGATCATCCCCTTCGACCACGAGTTCAATGCCGAGGACTTCTATCCCGACGATCCCGTTGTCATCACCATCTCCCACATGGGTTATGTCAAGCGCACCAAGCTCGATGAGTTCCATGAGCAGGGACGCGGCGGTGTGGGTGCCAAGGCTGCCCGTCATCGTGACAATGACTTCACCGAGTATATCTATCCTGCCACCATGCATAACACGCTACTCTTCTTCACCCAGAAGGGACGCTGCTACTGGCAGAAGTGCTACGAGATTCCCGAGGGTGACAAGAACTCGAAGGGCCGTGCCATCCAGAACATGCTGAACATCGAGCCCGACGACGCTATCAATGCTGTATTGCGCGTGAAGAACTTCAACGACGAGGAGTTCCTGAAGTCACACTATGTTGTCTTCGCCACCAAGCATGGTATCATCAAGAAGACCTGTCTCGACCAATATAAGAATGTACGCGCGGCAGGTGTGCGCGCCATCAATATCAATGAAGGCGACGAGGTGGTAGGCGTTCGTCTGACCAACGGCAACAACGAGCTGCTGCTCGCCAACCGCAACGGACGTGCTGTACGCTTCCACGAAAACCAGGTACGTACCATGGGACGTGTGTCTACCGGTGTTATCGGTATGCGCATCGATGGAGGTGACGACGAGGTGGTTGGCATGGTATGTGTCAACGATCCCGCTACTGAGACCATCATGGTTGTCTCTGAGAACGGCTATGGCAAGCGCTCCGACATCGAGGACTACCGCAAGACCAACCGTGGTACCAAGGGTGTCAAGACGCTCGCAGTCACTGAGAAGACCGGTCGTCTGGTGGCCATCAAGGTGGTTACCGACGAGAATGACCTCATGATCATCAACAAGTCGGGCATCCTCATCCGTCTGAAGGTTGCTGACGTGCGTGTCATGGGACGAGCCACACAGGGCGTCCGCCTCATCAACCTCACCAAGAAGAACGACACCATTGCTTCTGTCTGCAAGGTGATGTCCAACCAGGAAGAGGATGTTGAGGAAGCAGAGATCGTCGACGAGGAGCAGAACCAAGAACAATAATTGTTTAACCAATAAATGAAAATCGTATGAAAAAAGTAATTGTAATGGCAATCGCCCTCATGGCCAGCACCATGACCTTTGCCAAGAGTGATGCTATCAAGCTCATCACCAAGTCAAAAGACTATGCCGAGGCCGCTCAGCTGGTCAAACAGCACCTGAACGAGTTGGCTGACAATGCAGAGAAAGCAGAGGCCTACAACCACCTCGTAGAACTCGCCATGAACAAGGTGAGCAACGAGACTGGCACAATTACCGAGAACCAGATGGCAACACAGATGGGTACCGGTAAGGTAAAGCCCTACGACACGCTTGGACTTGCCAACGCTATCTGCGACGCCATCGAGAATGCCATCGAATGTAATAAGTACGACCAGATGCCCAACGCCAAGGGTAAGGTGAAGCCACAGTTCGAGAAGAACGCTGCACGTCTGTGGGCTGTACGTTCACACCTCGTCAACATCGGACAGGAAGCAGCCCGCAAGGGTGACAATGCCTCTGTGCTGAAGTACTGGGGTATGTTCACCGATTCTGCTGCTGATCCCTATTTCGCGGCTATGGACAAGACACCCGAGAAGGAGTATGCCGGACAGGTTGCCTTCTTCGCTGGACGCTATGCCTTCGATGCCAAGGATATGGCTCGTGCCAACCGCTACTTCGAGATTGCCAAGAAGGATCCCACCCAGAAGCAGGATGCTGAGAACTTCCAGCTCTATGCCATGCGCTCGAACCTGAAGAACCATGCTGACTCACTGGCTTTCGTTGACCAGCTGAAGCAGATGTATGCTGCTGAGCCTGAGAACGAAGTCATCGTCGACGCTATCAACGGCATGTACGAAGGTCTTGACAAGAAGGCTCAGAACGAGTTCCTCGACCAGCACTTGGCTAAGTACCCCAACTCCTTCACAGCACTGGCTAACAAGGGTCTGATGGCCGTTAATGCCAACAATGCCGAGGAGGGTGCCAAGTGGCTCCGCAAGGCTGCTGCTGCCAAGCCCGACAATGCTGTCGTATTCACCTATCTGGGTGCTTGCCTCAGCGTACAGGCTGCCAACGAGAACGACGTTGCCAAGAGTAAGGAGCTCTACAAGCAGGCTATCGAAGCCTTCGACAAGGCTAAGGAACTCGACCCCAACAAGCAGGTGGCCAACTGGGGCTACAACCGCTATCAGGCCTACTACGGACTCTATGGTGCCGACGATCCTAAGACCAAGGCTGCAGAAGCAGATAAATAAGAGGTGAGAGGTAAGAAGTAAGAGGTGAGAGAATAGCTTGATAAACTCAGGCATTTCTCTCACCTCTTACTTCTTACCTCTCACCTCTAAACACTCATGAATTCTTCCATGAATTCATGAAGTTTCAGCAGACCGTAGGAACCAGTGACGCATGAAGTCTCGTCGTAGTACTGGACGTCGTCAGGTGTGATGCCAGGGTACCAGATGATGAAGGGTACGGGTTCGTTGACGTGGATGCGCAGTTCGACGGGTGTGGGGTGGTCGGGCAGTATGGCGATGCATACCGTCTCGTCCATCTGTTGTACAGCCTCGTAGATAGGCTTGATGAGACGCTTGTCGAGGTAGTCGATGGCTTTCAGCTTGAGGTCGATATCCCCGTCGTGACCAGCCTCGTCAGTAGCTTCTACGTGTACGAAGACGAAGTCGTCAGTGTGCAGGGCGTCAATGGCAGCCTGTGCCTTGCCCTCGTAGTTGGTGTTGGCAAGACCGGTGGCTCCCGGAACTTTGATGATGCGCAGTCCGGCATATTTGCCGATGCCTTGTATGAGGTCGACGGCAGAGATGACTGCACCGCTCTTGATTTGCGGATACTGCTGCATTAGTGTCTGCATAGACGGACGATAGCCTCCACTCCAGGGCCAGATGCTGTTGGCCTGACGCTCGCCTTTGGCAGCCTTGGCCAGGTTGTAGGGGTGCTTGGCAAGCAGTTCCTGGGAGCGCACGATGAGGTCATTCAGCAGGTCAGCGGTGGCTTGGGGGGATAATGGGGCCGATGGGGCCAATGGGGCTGATGGGTCAGCTTTGACCAGCAGGGGGCGCCAGGGCTCGTTGGGATGGTCGTGTGGGGGATTGCAGATGATGTGTTTGTTGCCGCCTTTGATGACGAGCAGGTGGCGATATTGGATGCCACAGATGAACTTGACGCGTTCTGAGCCTAAATGTTGGTTGAGATATTCGATGAGCTGGCGGGCGTCTTCAGTTTCCAGGTTGCCACCATTATGGGTGATGATCTTGCCGTCTTCAATGGTGATGAGGTTACAGCGGATGGCGAGGTCGTCGTCCGCCATCTCGTAGCCTATGCTGGCAGCCTCCAGTGGACCGCGACCTTCATAGACTGTGTTGAGATCGTAACCGAGGATGGCTGTGTTGGCTACTTCCGAACCGGGAGGGAAGCCTTCGGGCACTGTGACGAGGCGTCCTGTGCGCCCTTCGCGTGCCAGCTTGTTCATATATTCCGGTCGTGCATATTGCAAGAGTGTCTGATTACCGAGGCTGGCCACCTGGTGGTCAGCCATACCGTCTCCGAGGATGATGAGGTGTTTCATAATTTTATGGGGGTAATGGGGCTAATGGGGCTAATTGGGCTAATGGGGCCGATGGGGCCTAGGGCCCTTTGGCCCTAGATATTGGCAATTGACATGATGTTGGCGAAGACACCGGCAGCAGTGACGGAGGCTCCGGCACCATAGCCCTGTATCTGCATAGGATATTCCTTGTAGCGCTCAGTGGTCAGCAGTACGATGTTGTTGGAGCCCTCGAGGTTGTAGAACGGATGATTGCGGTCAACCTCTTTCAGGGCGACATTCGTCTTGCCGAGTTCCATCGTTGCCACGAAGCGCCAGTGCTTACCCTGTGCCTCCAACTGTTGGCGACGTTGCTCGAAGTCTGCATCAAGGGCAGGCAGCTGTTGCCAGAAGTCGTCGACAGAGCCTTTGAAATACTCTTCGGGAACGAAGAGGTGTTTCTCGACATCCTGTTGCTCCACCTGATAGCCAGCTTCACGAGTGAGGATGACCAGTTTGCGCACCACGTCAGTACCGCTGAGGTCGATGCGTGGGTCAGGTTCGGAATAGCCCTGTTCCTTGGCACGTCGTACCGTTTCCGAGAAGGGAACGTCGGCACTGATCTCGTTGAAGATGAAGTTGAGTGTTCCGGAGAGCACCGCCTCGATTTTCAGGATCTTGTCGCCTGAGTTGCGCAGGTCGTTGATGGTTCCGATGATAGGCAGTCCGGCACCCACGTTTGTCTCGTAGCGGAACCAGACACCACGGTCGCGTGCCGTCTTCTTCAGTCGGGCGTAGGCCTCATAGTCGCTGGAAGCTGCTATCTTGTTGGCAGCAATGACACTGATGTTGTGTTCGAGGAACGTCTGGTAGAGGGCTGCGATGTCCTTGCTGGCCGTACAGTCTACGAAGACCGCATTGAAGATGTTCATCTGCACGATGGCATCGCCCAGTTTCTGTTCCGGCAGAGGTGCATTCGTCAGTTGTTCCTTATAGTTAGCGAGGTCGATACCGTCACGGTCGAGGATGTATTTCTTCGACGAGGCGATACCCACCACGTTGAGTTTCAGTCCGTTGCGCTGCATCAGTACCTCGTATTGCGAGCGAATCTGTTCGATGAGCATACCACCCACCGTTCCGACACCGCAGATGAAGAGGTTGAGCACCTTATATTCTGAGAGGAAGAACGAGTCGTGCAGCACGTTGAGCGACTTGCGCAGGAAGCGTCCGTCAACGACAAACGAGATGTTCGTCTCCGAGGCACCCTGTGCACAGGCAATCACGGAGATACCCGAGCGTCCTAAGGTGCCAAACAGCTTACCGGCAATACCCGGGGTGTGCTTCATATTCTCGCCCACAATGGCGATGGTGGCGAGTCCACTCTCCGCATGCATGGGGAACATGGCACCCGTCTCTATCTCCTTGGCAAACTCTTGGTTGAGTACCTCGACGGCAGCCTCGGCATCCTCGTCGCGCACACCAATAGACGTAGAATTCTCTGACGAAGCCTGGCTGACCATGAACACGGAGATGCCCTTGTTGGCCAGGGTGGTGAAGATGCGTCGGTTGACACCAATGACACCCACCATCGAGAGACCTGTCACCGTGATGAGTGTGGTGCCCTTGATGCTGGAGATACCCTTGATGGGCTTGCGGTCGTTCTCGATATGGTCTTTGATGAGTGTTCCCGGGTGTTCCGGGTTGAAGGTGTTCTTCACCTTGATGGGGATGTTCTTGACGCAGACAGGGTAGATGGTAGGCGGATAGATGACCTTGGCACCAAAGTTACAAAGCTCCATCGCCTCGATATACGACAGTTCGTTGATGGTATAGGCTGTCTTGATGACACGCGGGTCTGCGGTCATGAAACCGTCTACATCCGTCCATATCTCCAGTACCTCGGCATCGATGGCTGCTGCGATGATGGCAGCGGTATAGTCAGAGCCGCCTCGTCCGAGGTTGGTGGTTTCCCCAGTGTCGCGGTCGCGTGAGATGAATCCCGGAACGACAGCCACTGTCCTGTTCGTTGCTGAGTCACTGCAACAGATGGGACGGAAGGCCTCACGCACCAGCCTGTTGGTCAGTTCTGAGTCCAGGGTATGCTTGCCGTTCTTACGTTCTGTGCGGATGAAGTCGCGGCTGTTCATGCGGATGCCGCCCTTGATGAGTGTCGCCACGATATTGGATGACAGGCGTTCACCGTAGCTGACGATGGCAGCCTGTGTCTTTTCACTCAGGTCGTGGATGAGGAAGACACCGTAATAGATGCTCTTCAACTGGTCGAAGAGCTGGTCTACCTTATTAAATAAGTCTACACGTTTCTTGTCATCCGTGATGATGGTGTCTATCATCTGATGATGGCGCGTCACCATGGCGTCGAATTCCTCACGCCATCGGTCATCACCGTTCAGCGCCATTTGCGAGGTTCCTATCAACTTGTCGGTAATGCCGCCAAGTGCGCTTACTACCACTACGACAGGTTGCGTCCGAGCCTCTGTCTCCACGATTTTCTTCAAGCTAAGAATGCTTTTCACGGAACCTACGGACGTTCCGCCAAATTTGAGTACTTTCATATTGCTATGCGATTTATCTTACCTGACGGTACCCCTGAACGAGCGGGGCTTCTTTCCATCGGCGCGACAAAATTAGTACAAAAAGGCGAAAAACACAAAAGAAAACGTGATTTTTTTCATCATGTCGTAAAAAAGCATTAACTTTGCAGTCTGTTATGAATACGCAAGAGATACATATCAGCGAATATAACTACGATCTGCCCGACGAGCGCATTGCGAAATTCCCGAAGGCAGAGCGTGACCAGTCGAAACTGCTCATCTACCATCATGGTGAGGTGGGAGAGGACCTCTTCTTCAACCTGCCCAAGTACTTGCCCAAGGGTGCCCTTATGGTGTTCAACAATACCAAGGTTATCCAGGCCCGCCTGCATTTCCGCAAGGAGACAGGTGCGCTGATCGAGGTGTTCCTCCTGGAACCTGCACAGCCTGCTGACTACGAACAGATGTTCCAGACTACGGAACGATGCTCGTGGCTCTGTCTGGTGGGTAACCTGAAGAAATGGAAGGAAGGGGCGCTGAAGAGAGAACTGCAGGTGAAGGATGAACAGGTGGTGCTGACCGCTACCCGTCGTGGGGAACATGGTACCAGTCAGTGGGTGGACTTTACGTGGGACAACCCCCAGGTGAACTTTGCCGAGATACTGGATGCCATTGGTGAACTGCCCATCCCTCCCTATCTGAACCGTGAGACGCAGGAGAGTGACAAGACCACCTACCAGACGGTGTATTCGAAGATCAAGGGCAGTGTGGCTGCTCCTACTGCCGGACTGCACTTCACCAACCGTGTCCTGGAGGCTCTCGATGCCCATGGTATCGAGCGTGAGGAACTGACGCTGCATGTGGGTGCCGGAACCTTCAAGCCTGTGAAGAGCGACACCATCGGACAGCATGAGATGCACACGGAGTATGTGGCTGTCAGGCGCCATACCCTGGAACGACTGCTGGCACACGACGGACAGGCTATTGCCGTAGGTACTACCAGTGTCCGCACGTTGGAGAGCCTCTATTATATGGGTTTGAAGGTGATGAACTGTCCCGACCTGACGGAAGAGCAGTTGCACGTCAACCAATGGGAGCCGTATGAAGAGGTTAGAGGTGAGAGGTTAGAGGTAAGAGGTAAGAGGTTAGAGGTTAGAGGTGAGAGGTCAGAGGTAAGAGCGGAGAGGTCAGAGGTGAGCAGTGTGGAAGCCCTTAGGGCTTTGATGGACTGGATGGATCGTCGCCAACTCACCACGCTGCATTCCTCGACACAGATCATCATTGCTCCCGGCTACAACTATCATATCGTGAAGATGCTGGTCACCAATTTCCACCAGCCCCAGTCCACGTTGCTGTTGTTGGTCAGTGCCTTCGTGAAAGGCGACTGGCACCGCATCTACGACTATGCGCTGGCGCACGACTTCCGCTTTCTGAGCTATGGTGATTCTTCACTATTGATCCCATAAGGATGCGGAGTAATAAAACGTTGAAAACCAATTATTTAGATAGGACAATATGAAGTACGGATTTATCAAAGTGGCAGCTGCTGTTCCTGCAGTGAGAGTAGCTGATGTGGAGTATAACGTGCAGGAGATAGAGCGTCTGATTGGTCTTGCTGATGGCGAGGGCGCTGAGGTTGTCTGTTTCCCGGAACTCTGTGTGACGGGATATAGTTGTCAGGACCTTTTCAAGGAACAGCTGTTGCTGTCGAAGGCTGAGGACGGTCTGATATCCCTGCTCGACTTCACCCGTAAACTCGATATCATCTGTGTGATAGGCATGCCTGTGCAGATTGGCGGCCTGTTGCTCAACTGTGCCGTAGTCATTCAGAGCGGTACGTTGCTGGGTGTCGTTCCCAAGACCTACCTGCCTAACTATAATGAGTTCTACGAGAAACGCTGGTTTGCCTCCGCCTTCGACTTGAATCCTACAGAGACCTATCTGGCGGGAACCCCCATCACCGTGTCGTCAGAGCCACAGCTCTTCCAGACGGGCGATGGTGTTAAGTTCGGCATTGAGATATGCGAAGATGTGTGGGCACCCATACCACCCAGCAACAACCTGACGATGGCTGGTGCCGATATCATCCTGAACTGTTCCGCCAGCGACGAGTTGATTGGCAAGCACCGCTACCTGCGCTCCCTGTTGGCACAGCAGAGTGCCCGTACCATCAGCGGCTACGTCTATGCCTCGTGTGGCTTTGGCGAGTCGACACAGGATGTCGTCTACGGAGGCAATGCCATGATTTTCGAGAATGGCAAGTTGCTTGCCGAGGGCGATCGCTACTCCTTCCAACCCCAGTTGCAGGTTGCCCAGATTGATGTGGAGCGTCTGCGCACAGAGCGCCATACCAACTCCACCTTTATCTATGCCCAGCGTGATGCTGAAGCGATTGTCGTCGATGCCAAGTCGAAGCAGTTTGACGGTCCTTTCCAGTTAATCAGGGATATCGACCCGCATCCCTTCATCCCCTCCCATGCGGAGATGGCAGAGACCTGCGAGGAAATCCTGAATATCCAGACTGCCGGTCTTGCCAAACGACTGACGCACACCCATTGTGAACATGTGGTGGTAGGTATCAGTGGTGGACTGGACTCCACGCTGGCGTTGCTGGTATGTGTCCGTACGTTCGATAAGCTGGGACTGGACCGCAAGGGCATCATTGGAGTGACGATGCCCGGATTTGGAACGACAGACCGTACTCACGACAATGCAGCCTCGCTGATGCAGACCCTTGCCATCTCACAGATGGAGATACCCATTGGCAAGGCCGTCATGCAACATTTTGAGGACATTGGTCATGATGCCACCAAACATGATGCCACCTACGAGAACGCACAGGCCCGTGAGCGTACCCAGATCCTGATGGACCTCGCCAACAAGTTCAATGCGTTGGTGGTAGGTACCGGTGACCTCTCAGAACTGGCGTTGGGGTGGGCCACCTATAATGGAGACCACATGTCGATGTATGGCGTGAATGCTGGCATCCCCAAGACACTGATCCAGTATGTCATACGCTATATCGCCCTGTTGCCGATGTTCAGTGCCCAGCGCGACACGCTGATAGACATTGTCAACACCCCGATATCACCTGAGCTGACACCTGCTGACGAGCATGGTAACATCAAGCAGAAGACGGAAGACCTGGTAGGTCCCTACGAGCTCCACGACTTCTTCCTCTATTATTTCCTGCGCTTTGGCTTCGGACCTGCCAAGATCTACCTCATGGCACAGAAAGCCTTTGGCGACGCCTACAGCAAAGAGACCATCAAGAAGTGGCTGACCACCTTCTGCCGTCGCTTCTTCTCGCAGCAGTTCAAACGCTCTTGTCTGCCTGACGGTCCCAAGGTGGGCAGTGTGTCGCTCTCACCGCGTGGTGACTGGCGTATGCCGAGTGATGCCTGCAGCACGTTATGGTTGAAGGAGTGTGAGGATTTGTAGTCATGGAACTGATAACGAGTGCCCAGAACCCCAAGGTGAAGCGCCTGCTGGCGTTGCAGCAGAAGGCTGCTGAGCGTCGCAGCAGTGGTCTCTTCGTGGTGGAAGGTCGTCGGGAGATAGCACGTTGCATCAGCAGCGGCTATCAGGTGGACACCCTTTTCTGGTGTCCTGACATCTTCGGACCCGAAGAACCCGAGGCTGCTGGTGCCCGCCTCTTCCAGGTGACTGCAGATATATATAATAAGGTGGCGTACCGTGGAGGTACCGAAGGTATCATTGCAGAAGTGGTCTGTCGACCGCACACCCTCCAGAACCTAAAGTTACAGCAGCATCCCCTCGTCGTGGTGATGGAAAGTGTCGAGAAACCCGGCAACGTAGGAGCCATCCTGCGTTCCGCTGATGCAGCCAACGTCGATGCCGTCATCGTGTGCGACCCCCTTTGCGACCTGTACAACCCCAATCTCATCCGAGCTTCCGTAGGTGCCTTCTTCAGTGTGCCCTGTGTGGCCTGTACTTCTGAGGAGTGCATCCGATGGCTGAAAGCCCACGACATTCAGATTCTCACCGCCCAGTTGCAGGACTCCTACTACTATTATGAGACCAACATGAGGCGGGCCACCGCCATTGTGATGGGTACTGAGGCTACCGGCCTCACTGACAAGTGGCGCCAGGCCGCTGATGCCCATATCCGCATCCCCATGCTCGGCATAGGCGACTCCCTCAATGTCAGTGTCTCTGCCGCCATCCTGATGTTTGAAGCAGTAAGACAGAGAACGGTAGACGTTAAATAAAATCCTCATAAATATGGATTGCGGGAGTAAAGGAAAAGCATTACCTTTGCACCGCAAATTTTTTATCACATAATAAACCTTATTAGTAATGAAGAAAACATTTCTGTTGTTAGGAGCCGTCAGCATGATGTTGCCTGCGTGGGCAGGACACCTTGGCGAATTGACGGACTCCTCACGCGTCTACGATTTGGACGAGGTGGTGGTCGTCGCTCAGTCCAAGGATTTCTACAAACTGCGTCAACAGCCCATGAGTGCCTCGGTACTGACCTCCAACGAGATGAACAAGTGGGGCATCTATGACCTTCGCGACGCCTCCGCCTTTGTTCCCTCCTTCGTGATGCCCGCCTATGGGTCGCGCTATACGTCGTCGATGTATGTCAGAGGTATTGGCTCGCGCATCAACAGTCCCTCAATGGGTGTTTATGTGGATAACATGCCGCTGATGAGCAAGTCGGCATTCAACACACATTTCTACGGACTGGACCGTGTCGACGTGCTTCGTGGACCTCAGGGAACGCTCTACGGCATCAATAGCGAGGGTGGACTGGTGCGTATCTTCACCAAGAACCCCATGAACTACCAGGGCACTGACCTCCGTGTCAGTGTAGGCACCCATTTCCACCGCACCGTAGAGGCTGCCCATTATCACAAGTTCAGCGACCGGCTGGCACTCTCGCTGGCAGGTTTCTATAACGGTACCAACGGATTCTTCCGCAACGAATTCAACCAGGAGCGTGCTGACAAGATGGACGAGGCCGGTGGCAGACTGCGTTTGGTGGCCAAGCCCTCCACGCGGCTGACCTTCGACCTGATGGCCGACTATCAGTTCGTACGTCAGAACGGTTTTCCCTACGGTTTGCTGGATGCCGACCGCAAGTATGCAGCCCATCCCAACACCAACCGTCAGGGCAACTACAAGCGTAACATGCTGAACACTGGACTGAACGTGAACTATGCTGCCGACTGGGCTGACCTCATCTATACCGCCAGCTGGCAGTACCTCAACGACGATATGCTGATGGATATCGACTACCGTCCCCTCGACTTCATGCACCTGCAGGAGAAGCAGTTGCAGAACACCATCACCCAGGAACTCATGCTGAAGAGTCATCAGCTGGGCATCTGGCAGGGCACCACAGGCCTCTTCTTCTCACACCAGTGGCTGAAGACCGACGCCCCTGTGTTCTTCGATGCCGATATGAACAAGTTCCTCTCGAAGACCATTGAGGACTATGCCTATTATGGGATGCTCAACTCAATGGCGAAGCGCATGGGTATGGATGCTGCCAAGGCGATGATCGAACGTGCCGGAGGCTGTCATATCACGATGGATACCGAGACGATTCCCGGCTTGTTCCGGACGCCCCAGACCAACTATGGCTTCTTCCATGAGTCTAACCTCCTGCTCACTGACCGGCTGAAAGCCACCCTGGGCTTCCGCTATGACATCACACGCAACAAGATCGACTATGCCACCCGTGCCATTACCCACCTCGACGAGAGCGTGATGGGTGTCAACGTGAAGGCTACCGTGCGCTCCGTCCTCGAACATCAGGAGGATGCCACCTTCAACCAGTTCCTGCCCAAGATAGGTCTGACCTACCGCATCGACAACAGCGGCAGCAATGTCTATGCCCTCGTGTCGAAAGGCTATCGTGCCGGTGGTTTCAATATCCAGATGTTCAGCGACATCCTCCAGTCTGAGTTGCAGTCACAGGCCCAGTCAGTACGTGGTGATATGGATATCGCCCACGATGAGCAGAGCTACGACAACATCCGCAACACCATCCAGTACCGCCCTGAGGAGTCGTGGAACTATGAGGTAGGTACCCACCTGAATCTCTTCGACAATGCCCTGCACCTCGACCTCAGCGCCTACTACATGCAGATCCGCAACCAGCAGTTGTCCGTCTTTGCCACACAGTATGGCTTTGGCCGTTCCATGGTGAATGCCGGCAAGAGCTACAGCTGTGGTGTGGAGGCAACACTGCGAGGAAGTGCCTTCGACGACCATCTGAACTGGGGTGTCAGCTATGGCTATACCCGCGCTAAGTTCAAGGAGTATATGGACAGCGTCAGCGTAGACGGCAAGACGTCGCCCATCGACTATTCCGGCAAGTATGTGCCCTTCGTTCCTCAACACACGCTGGCAGCCAATGCCGACTATCGCTTCGACGTGGACAGTCCTGTCTTGCACAGCCTGACCGTGGGTGTCAACATGAACGCACAGGGTAAGACCTACTGGGATTCTGCCAATAGCTACGACCAGCGGTTCTACATGCTGCTGGGCGCCCATATTGATGCCGACCTGTCACCTGTTACCGTTTCGGTATGGGGACGCAACCTGACCAACAACAATTATAATACATTTGCCATCGACAGCAATTTTGGTGGCGAGAAACTTTACTTCGCCCAACGAGGAAATCCGTTCCAGATGGGTGTTGATATAAGTGTACATTTTTAATTAAAATACAGTAAAATAGTTAAAGACGTTAAAATTAACGGAATTAATTAACTAAAAGACTTCTTCATATCGGGGAAAATGTTAATTTTGCAACCGATATGAAGAAGTCTACTATTTGGGCAATAGCCATCATCATGGGATTCTCGTTCCTGGCGCTGCTCTTTCTTCAGTTCTCCTACGTGGAGGAGATGGTCAAGATGAAGAAGGAGCAGTTCGATGAGAGTGTGAACCGCTCCCTCTACCAGGTCTCCCGCAATATGGAGATGAACGAGACCCTCCGATACCTGGAGAAGGATGTCAATGCGACGGAGCGCAGGGCATACACGCAAGACTCTGTGATGGTCGACGGACTCGATGGCACCATCAAGCATTCCCACCAGTTTGCAGTGGCTGCTGACGACGGCACCGTTTACTCGTCGTTCCAATTGAAGACCTTCGAGATGAAGCCAGCCTCCATCCCCAAGGCCATCATCATGCGCAAGGATAAGAACACGTTGGCAGATGCAACCAAGTCGATGCAGGAGATAGTGCGCAACCGCTATGTCTATCAGAAGGCATTGCTCGACGAAGTGGTCTATAACATCTTATATACAGCCAGCGACAAACCCCTGAAGGAGCGTGTCAATTTCCGTATGCTCGATCAGGACATCCGTACCGAGCTCATCAACAACGGCATCAATATTCCCTATCATCTGACCGTCTCTACCACTGATGGTCGTGAGGTCTACCGTTGTCCTGACTATACCGACGAAGGCAAGGAATATACCTACGAGAAGGTGCTTTTCCGCTACGACCCGCAGTCTAAACGTGGTGTCGTTCGCATCCACTTCCCCGAGATGAACTCCTACATCTTCTCCAGTGTGCGCTTCATGATTCCCAGCATCATCTTCACCATCGTGCTGCTCATCACGTTTATTTTCACCATCGTCGTCATCTTCCGTCAGAAGCGGTATACAGAGATTAAGAACGACTTCATCAACAACATGACGCACGAGTTGAAGACCCCGATAGCCTCCATCTCGCTGGCTGTCCAGATGATGAACGATGATACCGTCACGAAGTCAGAGCAGATGACCAAACACCTCGGTGGTGTCATTGCCGACGAGACGAAACGCCTGCGCTTCCTCGTGGAGAAAGTCCTCCAGATGTCGATGTTCGACAAGAAGAGCATCATCTTCAAGAAGAAGGAGCTCGACCTCAACGAGATGGTGGAGCAGATAGCCCAGACCTTCACCCTGCGTGTGGAGCATACGGGAGGCAAGATATACACCCAGATAGAAGCCGTTGACTCCGCTATCTATGTCGACGAGGTGCATTTCCAGAATGCCATCACCAACCTGATGGACAATGCTGTGAAGTACCGCAAGCAAGACGAACCCCTCGACATCTACATCCATACCTGGAACGATGCCGACAAGCTCTACCTCTCCATTCGCGACACCGGTCAGGGCATCAAGAAAGAGAACCTCCGCAAGATCTTCGATAAGTTCTACCGTGTACATACGGGTAACAAGCACGATGTCAAGGGCTTCGGTCTCGGACTGGCCTACGTCAAAAAGGTCGTCGACCTCCATCAAGGCGAAATCAAAGCCGAGAGTGAAGTAGGGAAGGGCACCAAGTTCACGATCTCTCTGCAGAAATTTGAGGTAAGAGGTGAGAGGTAAGAGGTAAGAGAATAGTTAAATACTAAAATTGAACAATAAATTGTAAATTGTAAATAGTCAAATTGTAAATTATCATTATGGACGAAAAGCTGAAAATTCTTCTTTGTGAAGACGACGAGAACCTTGGAATGTTGTTGCGCGAATACCTCGCAGCAAAAGGTTACATGGCAGAACTCTGCCCTGATGGAGAGGCAGGCTATAAAGCCTTCCTGAAGACTAAGTTCGACATCTGTGTCCTTGACGTGATGATGCCTAAGAAGGACGGTTACACACTGGCTCAGGAGATCCGTCAGGCAAATGCCGAAATTCCTATCATCTTCCTCACAGCCAAGACACTGAAGGAAGACATCCTCGAAGGATTCAAGATTGGTGCTGACGACTACATCACCAAACCCTTCTCCATGGAGGAACTGGTGCTCCGCATCGAAGCTATCCTACGTCGTGTACGTGGCAAGAAAAACAAGGAGAGTTCCGTCTACCGCATCGGTCAGTTCACCTTCGACACACAGAAGCAACTGCTCACCATCGGTCAGAAACAGACTAAGCTGACCACCAAGGAGAACGAACTCCTGGCCCTGCTCTGCTCACACACCAACGAGATCCTGCAGCGTGACTTCGCCCTGAAGACCATCTGGATAGACGATAACTACTTCAATGCCCGCTCAATGGACGTCTATATCACGAAGTTGCGCAAGCACCTCAAAGACGATCCTCAGATCGAGATCATCAACATCCATGGCAAGGGCTATAAGCTTATTGCACCAGACCAGGAGTAATGGGAACCTTAACGTTAACGGGAACAATAAACAGTAAACGCTAACTCCCATTTATCATTTAGGTAAAAGAATTTGGGCTGACCTTTTGGTTAGTCCATTTTTTTTGTGTAATTTTGCACGCGATTTTCAGAATATAACATTTCATTGCAATGAATATATCGTATAAATGGTTAAAAGAGTACGTTGATTTCGACCTGACACCGCAGGAGGTGTGTGATGCGCTGACATCTACCGGTCTTGAGGTTGACGCACTTGAGGAAGTTCAGAGTATTAAGGGTGGACTGAAGGGACTTTACGTCGGCAAGGTGCTGACCTGTGAGATGCATCCTGACTCAGACCATCTGCATGTCACCACCGTTGACTTGGGTAAGGGCGAGCCTCAGCAGATTGTATGCGGAGCACCTAATGTAGCTGCAGGACAGAAGGTTATTGTGGCTGACTTGGGTTGTGTGCTCTACGATGGCGACAAGGAGTTTGTCATCAAGAAATCTAAGTTGCGTGGTGTAGAGTCGCTGGGCATGATATGTGCCGAGGACGAGATTGGCATTGGTAATGACCATGCCGGCATCATCGTATTGCCTGAGGATGCCAAGGTGGGTATGCCTGCTGCGGAGTACTACCACCTGGAGAGCGACTGGCTCATCGAGGTGGACATCACGGCTAACCGTGCTGACGCACTGTCGCACTGGGGTGTGGCTCGTGACTTGTATGCGTGGCTGAAACAGAACGGATATAAGACGGCAACGCACAAGCCGGGGGCATCGTCGTTCACGGTAGACGACAATAGCCTGCCCATTGACGTGGAGATTGAGAACACGGAGGCTTGCAAGCGTTATGCGTGTGTGAGCATCACGGACTGTGAGGTCAAGGAGTCGCCCGACTGGCTGAAGAACAAGTTGACCACCATCGGTCTGCGTCCGATCAGCAATATCGTGGACATCACCAACTATGTGATGATGGCCTTAGGTCAGCCGTTGCACTGCTTCGATGCTGACATGGTGAAAGGGCATAAGATTGTCGTCAAGACCATGCCAGAAGGTACACCCTTCCAGACACTGGACGGTGTGGAACACAAGCTCTCTGACCGTGACCTGGCTATCTGCAATGCGGAGGAGCCTATGTGTATCGCTGGTGTCTTCGGGGGCAAGGGTAGTGGTACGTATGAGACCACGAAGAACGTGGTGCTGGAGTCTGCCTATTTCCACCCAACATGGATCCGTAAGTCGGCACGTCGTCACGGACTCAGCACGGACGCCTCGTTCCGCTTTGAGCGTGGCATCGACCCCAATGGTACGATAGAAGCACTGAAGTATGCAGCCCAGCTGTGTAAGGAACTGGCTGGCGGTAAGGTATCGATGGAGATTAAGGATGTCTATCCCACCAAGATGGAGAATGCCGTCGTTGACCTGAGTTACAGCTATGTACACGCTCTGGTCGGCAAGGACATTCCCGTAGAAACCATCAAGAGCATCTGCGACTCGCTGGAGATGAAGGTGCTGAGCGAGACTGATGAGGGATTGAAACTCGAAATTCCAGCTTATCGTGTGGATGTACAGCGCCCTTGCGACGTTGTCGAGGATATCCTGCGCATATACGGATATAATAATGTGGAGATTCCCACGCAGTTGAAGTCAAGCTTAGTCATCAAAGGTGACGAGGACCAGAAGCACAAGCTAGCTAACCTCGTCAGCGAGCAACTGGTAGGTGCCGGATTCAATGAGATTCTGAATAACTCGCTGACGAAGTCTGCCTACTACGATGAGGAACAGAACGCTTCGCTGGTTCATATCATGAACCCGCTGTCGAGCGATCTTAACGTGATGCGTGGTACGCTGCTCTTTGGCGGACTGGAAAGTATTGAGCATAATGCCAAGCGCAAGCAGGGAAACTGCCGATTCTTCGAATTTGGAAACGTTTATAACGTTAACGTTAACGTTAACGGGAACGGGAACGGGAACGTTAACCTTAACGCTAACCCTAACGCTAACCCTAACGCTAACCCTAACCCTAACCCTAACCCTAACCTTAACGCTAACCCTAACGAGAAAAGCGGTGACTGGTTGAAGGCTAATGGTTACAGTGAGGAGAATCACTTGGGAATCTGGCTGACTGGTAAGCGCGTAGAGGGCTCATGGGCGCATGCTGATGAGGATACCTCGTTTGCGGAGCTGGATGCACATGTTGACAATATACTGGCACGTATCGGTGCACAGCCAGGCATGCTGGTGCGTAAGAAGTCGGACAATGCAATATTCTCTGCTGGTCTGACCATAGAGAACCGCGGTGGTAAGAAACTTATCGAACTGGGTGTGCTGACCAAGAAGTTGCAGCGCCAGTTCGACATCGATACACCGGTATATTATGCTGAACTGAACTGGACAGCGCTGATGAAGCTCATCCGCAAGCAGAAGGTGGAGTTCACCGAGATAGCCAAATATCCTGCTGTCAGCCGTGACCTCGCCCTGCTCATCGACAAGAACATCGAGTTCCAGCAGATTGAGGACATTGCACGTCAGACGGAGCGTAAGTTCTTGAAACGTGTCGAGCTGTTCGATGTCTATGAGGGTGATAAGTTGCCTGCCGGCAAGAAATCGTATGCCGTCAACTTCATCCTCCAGGATGCTGAGAAGACCATGGGCGACAAGCAGATTGAAGCCATCATGGCGAAGCTGATACAGAACCTGAAGAAGCAACTCAATGCTGAGCTGCGATAGGGGAATAGACCGCAGATTACGCAGATTTTACAGATTTTTGCAGATTTTCGATTTCTATTCTGAATGGAAGAAGAAGAGTATAACTTGCTGAAAAAATATCGTGATGATCAGACTTTTGCTGTTTTGGAGCCGCAATGGCTGTTCATCGTGAGTTGGGCCCTGGGACACTCTACAAAGCTGATTTCGTCTGCTATGGTGGTCTAATAATAGAGATGAAAACTGTTGAGACAATTACAGATGTTCATCGATCTCAATTGATTCATTATCTTAAAGCGACAAAAATAAAAAAAGGATTATTAATAAATTTCAAGAACAAAAGTCTGCAGTATGAAAGATTCGCTAATGATTATTAATTAATCTGTGTAATCTGTGTAATCTGCGGTTAATTATTCAAACTTATGGGAAGAGCATTTGAATATCGCAAAGCTGCGAAATTGAAAAGATGGGGCCACATGGCCAAGACGTTCACAAAAATTGGTAAGCAGATTGCCATTGCCGTGAAGGCTGGCGGTCCGGAGCCCGACATGAACCCTGCACTGCGTGCTATCATTGCCAATGCTAAGCGCGAGAACATGCCGAAGGATAATATCGAGCGTGCAATCAAGAACGCAATGGGTAAGGACCAGAGTGACTACAAGGAGGTGACCTATGAGGGATATGGACCTCACGGAGTAGCTATCTTCGTAGACGCCCTGACGGACAACACCACTCGTACCGTGGGTGACGTGCGCTCAGTGTTCAACAAGTTCAATGGTAACCTGGGTACACAGGGATCACTGTCGTTCTTGTTCGACCACAAGTGTGTGTTCACCTTCAAGAAAACCGACGGTCTGGATATGGATGAGATGATTCTCGACCTGATTGACTACGGTGTGGAGGATGAGTACGATGAGGACGAGGAAGAGAACAGCATCACCATCTATGGTGACCCCTCCAGTTTCGGAGCTATCCAGAAACACCTGGAGGAGAATGGCTTCGAGGTTACCGGTGCTGAGTTCACCCGTATTCCTAACGACCTCAAAGACGTTACACCCGAGGAGCGTGAGACCATCGACAAGATGATTGAGAAACTCGAAGACTTCGATGATGTACAGACCGTGTACACCAATATGAAGCCGGAGTCTTTACAATAAACGTTAACCCTAACCTTAACGTTAACGGGAACGGGAACGGGAACCTTAACGGGAACCCTAACCTTAACGTTAACTAAACGAGCAAAGCTCGAGCGGGTTAACGGTTATTGTACCAACGGTTATTGGTTATTGTTTATTGTTTGACGTAGTCCGCTTTGTGGAACGTAGTGTTAAAGAGCTGCGTTCCTTTTTTCTTTTTAGAGAAATAGACGTAGCGGAAGTTGTAGCCTGCCTCCTTGTAGAGACGTAGGTTGGCACTGTTCTTGACTTCGTTGAGCAAGAGATCACGGGTGTTGACACCATTAACCACTGCGGAGTCATCGATGTAACCACTCAGGGTGTAGGCATAGGTGATGGTGTGTGTGGACTTGTTGAAGGTCATGCTGTCCATCACGATATTCTTGGCAACGAGGGTGGGGCAGTGCTTGGCAGTGTAATCCTTTGCTTCACGCTCACAACGGTCTTCGAGGGACTCCTGACAGGCTGTCATCAGTACAATTGCAGCGGCTATCCATACGATTTTTTTCATATTCTTTCCAATTTTATGCTGCAAAATTAATTATTTTATTTGTTTTTTTCGTAATTTCTCTCACTTATTTATTACCTTTGTCGCGGAAAGATAACAATTATGAGGAGAGATAAAAAAAACGGTAAACAATAAACAGTAAACGGTAAACAGTAAACTAAATATGAAAAAGTTTTTTTTAATGTCGCTGGCTACGATGTTCGCAATGACGGTAGGCCACGCAAAGGTCAATGTGACAGAGAACAAATCACAGACACCTGACGGTGTTGAGGCTGTCGATATGGGACTCAGTGTGAAGTGGGCTAACATGAACGTGGGAGCCAAGAAATCGTCGGGCTTCGGTACTTACTTTGCATGGGGTGAAACTCAACCGAAGGAGTATTACTCATGGAACACCTATGCTTGGAGTCGTGGCGACAGCCAGTTCCTGACGAAGTATTCCACAACAGACAGAAGAACGCAGCTGGCACTCTCGGATGATGCTGCTCGTGCCAACTGGGGAGGTGAGTGGCGTATGCCCACCGTTGCAGAATACGAGGAACTGACCAACCCTGCCAACTGCTCTTGGGAATGGACTAACAAGGATGGGGTGAACGGCTATAAGGTTACTAGCAAAAAGACCGGAAAGTCTATTTTCTTCCCTATCACCGGTTGCCGATTCTTTGGTGAAGTGCAGTTCCGTGCCATCAATGGCATCTACTGGACATCCTCGCTCTATACCACCAATCCTAATAAAGCATGGTGTCTGGAATTCAATTTCGAAGACGTCTCCGTCTATTATGGAAACTTGTCCAGCAACCGCTTCAGTGGACGATGCATAAGGGCGGTGAAGTAACGTTAACGGGAACGGGAACGTTAACCCTAACCCTAACCTTAACGTTAACGTTAACCACTAAAAAAAAGGAACCACATTGGTTCCTTTTTTTGTTGCGGAGAGTGAGGGATTCAAACCCCCGATACCCGAAAGGGGTATACCGGATTTCGAGTCCAGCGCGATCGATCACTCTGCCAACTCTCCGATTAAGTGAGCGCCAAAGAACTTGTTCATTTGGCCGAGCGTGAGGAGAGACAACTTGTTGAACTCTCCGAATATTCCGATTAGGCCGAAAGCTTGGTGCTCTCTTGTTTTGCGAATGCAAAGGTAGTTATTATTTCTGAAATGGCCAAACTTTTCCTTAATTTCTTTGGTGTTTTCCTCACTTATTAGTACTTTTGTGGCATGGAACAACATACAAGGGAAGAAAAGATGGCGGCCTTTGGGCGAATGTTGGATATATTGGACGAACTACGGGTGAAATGTCCGTGGGACAGAAAACAGACCAACGAGAGCCTTAGACCGAATACCATAGAGGAGACCTACGAACTATGTGACGCACTGATCAAAGGTGACGAACATGAAGTGATGAAAGAACTGGGCGACGTGCTGCTGCATGTGGCTTTCTATGCCAAGATAGGTGAGGAGAAAGGACAGTTCGACATAGCTGATGTTTGTAATTTCCTCTGTGACAAACTGATATTCCGTCATCCACATGTGTATGGCGAGCAGAAGGCGGAGAGCGTAGAACAGGTGTTGGACAACTGGGAACAGATAAAACAACGCGAGAAAGATGGCAACAAAACGGTGTTGTCTGGTGTACCTGCAGCCTTGCCTTCACTCATCAAGGCCTACCGCATACAGGACAAGGCGTGCCATGTGGGCTTCGATTGGGAACACCGCGAGGACGTATGGGCCAAGGTGCGTGAAGAACTAGACGAACTGGAGGCGGAAATGGCTCGAGACGATCGCCAGGCCTCTGAACAGGAGCTGGGTGACTTCCTCTTTGCCGTCATTAACGCTGCCCGCTTGTATCACTTAAATCCTGACAATGCGTTAGAGATGACGAACCAAAAGTTCATTAGGCGCTTCAACTACATTGAACAGCGTAGTAAGGAGATGCAGAAACCAATGGCGGAAATGACACTACAGGAGATGGACCAATTGTGGGAAGAAGCGAAAACGGTAAACGTTAACCCTAACCCTAACCTTAACGTTAACGGGAACGGGAACGGGAACGGGAACAATTTGGAGGTGAGTAGTAAGAGGTAAGAGAACAGTAAACAGTAAACGGTAAACAGTAAACAATATATGAAGAGAATTAATGTAATCATGATGGTGGCTGTCTGTGTATGGATGATGGCCAGCTGTGGTAACAAGACTCAACAGGTAGCTTTTGAGGAAATCGATTCCACAGAAATGGGAAATGTTGATCCTACCATATACGGTGTGTGTGGTGAGGCTACTGCTATGAACACACTGCAACTGTTGACGGACACCGGAGATACGCTGAACATAGACATGGCAGATGCCCAGGAGAAGGAACGCGTACTGGGCGGACTTCAAGTGGGTGACCGACTGGCGGTCGTTCCGACAGCGGACAAGAAGGCGGCAGTTATGGTGATCAACCAGACTTCGTTGCTGGGCAACTGGGTGATGCCGAATCCTATTGACGGCAGCGACGAGGTAGGTATCTGTATCAAGGAAGGCGGTATTGCCGAGGGCATTGAACAATCGACTATCGTCTATAAGACCTGGCGTCTAGTGAAAGGACAGTTGGAAATCATCATGACGCATGAAGGTGGTAGCGGTGAGGATGAGCTATACCTCTATGATATCGTGAAGCTGGGACCTGACTCACTGACCTTCAAAGACAGCGAGGAGACGTTTGAGTACAGTCGACAGAAACCTCGTGAGGAATATGGTAAGGATGTGAAGTTGGAGGAGTCATCGATTACGGACTTCGCGATGTGAAAGTCTTGGAGCCTTTTAAAGTTCACATATTAGGATGTGGCAGCGCGCTGCCTACCTTGCGCCATTTCCCATCAGCGCAGGTGGTGGAAGTCAGGGGCAAGCTGTTCCTGATGGACTGCGGTGAGGGTACGCAGATACAATTGCGTCGTTCAAGACTGCGGTTTACCAAGATCAGTGCCGTCTTCATTTCCCATCTGCATGGTGACCATTGCTTCGGACTCATCGGACTGCTGAGTACCTTCGGACTGCTGGGACGTACGGCTAAGTTGACGGTGTATTCGCCTGCAGCATTGGCTACTATCATGCAGCAACAGATGGACACGTTCTGTCGCGATCTGGAATATGAGGTGGACTTCATACCTGTGGACACCATGGTTCAGCAGGTGGTGTACGAAGACCGTTCGCTGACCGTTGAGACCATTCCGTTGGTACATCGTGTGAAATGCTGTGGATACCTGTTCAGGGAGAAACCCACGCTGCCACATATCCGTCGTGACATTACTGACTTCTACGGCATTCCCGTCAGTCAGTTTGACAACATCAAGGCTGGTGCCGACTGGACAACAGCGGAAGGGGAGGTGGTGGCCAACAGCAGACTGACAACACCAGCGGATGCCCCCAGGGCCTATGCCTATTGCAGCGACACACGCTACATCCCCACCTTGCATGAGCGACTGAAAGGTGTCACCACCCTTTATCATGAGAGCACCTATGGCGAGGATAACCACCTGAGAGCAGAGAAATATTTCCACTCGACGGCTCGCGAGGCTGCGATGGTCGCCCGTCAGGCAGGCGTTTGCCAACTGTTGCTTGGACACTACTCGTCACGCTACGAAGACGAACAGGTGTTGCTGCGGGAAGCACAGGAAATTTTCCCCAACAGTCGACTGACAGACGAGAATGAAGTGTTCGACGTATGATTTTTTGTCACGGAAAAGTGATTTTTCTTACAAAATATTTGGTGGAATGAAAGAAACTTCGTATATTTGCACCAATTAATGGATATACGTACGTATGACAAAACGTTTACTGATCTTCACATTGAGTGCTTTGATGCTGGCTCCAGTAACCATTCTGAAGGCAGCAAATACTCCGTTTGAGACGGTTCAGCACGACATGGACGAAGAGGTGACCATTAGTGTAAACGGAACGTCGGTGACCATCTGCGGTGCTCAGGGTGAGACGCTTGAAGTCATCTCGCTGACAGGACGTCGTATGATGACCGTGAGAATTGACTCACCGGCACAGCGTATAGACCTTAATGTTCCAAAGGGATGTTACATCCTGAAAGTGGGGAAGGTAGTCAGAAAAGTTTCCCTGCGATAATTCTATTATGTTACGACTGAAAGACCCGAAGACGCGACGTGAAGCGTTTGAACGGCTGGTTAAGGAGTATAGCGAACCGCTGTACTGGGTTGTCAGGCGTATCGTACTGAACCATGAAGATGCTAACGACGTCGTTCAGAATGTGTTCATGAAGGCGTGGATAGGAATGGATAAATTTCAGGAGGAGTCCCGTCTTTCGACATGGCTATACCGTATCGGTCTGAACGAGAGTCTTGACTTCATTCGCAAGCAAAAGAACCAGATGATCAGTGCCGACGATCCTGATGCGGGAGCACTTGCCAAGCAGCTGATGGCTGACGAGTATTTCGACGGTAATGAGACGGAGGTGCTATTGCAGGAGGCTGTCGCCCAACTGCCTGAGGTACAACGTGCTGTCTTTACCCTGCGCTATTTCCAAGAGATGAAATACAGTGAGATGAGCAAGATACTGAACACGTCGGAAGGTTCGCTGAAAGCATCGTATCATATTGCTGTCAAGAAGATTTCGGAATTTTTCAAGCAACGGGATTAAACTTTCCATGAATGGAAACGTCAAAGCAATAAAAGAACAAAACAATGATGATACAAGAAGAACAAATTCTGAAGGAAAAGGTAGGACAGCGCAACTGTTTCAAAGTGCCAGAAGGCTATTTTGACCAGTTGTCAGCCAGTGTGATGGATTGCCTCCCTCAGCAGGAGCAAAAGGCGCGGACGACCGTTTTGCGTAAGTTGCTCTACACAGCAGCGAGTGTCGTCATTGCCGTACTGATGGGTGTTACCTATTATTTCCATCAAGACAACAGTAATGTCGAGACTGCCTCGGAATCGAACTATTATGAAGAACTGGCCGACTATGCCATGATAGACAATATGGATATCTACGTCTGTATGGCTGAAGAATAAGGTTGAACAAAAGAAAGGATGATGGCATGAAAAGAATTCTAATCATAGGAATGCTCTTGGCAACGGTCATGATGGCTGGAGCACAGGAAAAGAAGAAATTCTCTCCGGAGAAATTTCAGGCTGACATGGAGGAATATATCTCTGAAAAGGCCAACCTGACGCCACAAGAAGCAGCGAAGGTGTTCCCGTTGTTGAGGGAGATGCAGAAGAAACAGCGTGCCATCTATAAGAAAGTTCACAAGCTGGCGAAGACCAAACCGGCAGATGATGCGGGATGTGCTTCAGTTATCGAGGAGTACGACAATGTGAATATTGAGTTGAAGCAGATAGAGAAATGCTATCACAAGAAGATGATGCAAGAGGTGCCTGCCTCAAAGGTGTATGAGGTTATCAAGGCTGAATATTATTTCCACCGTGGGTGGATGAGAGGCGTACAGAAGGACAGACGTCGCTAAGTCCGCAATGCTCACAGTGAGGGCGTCGAGACGTGCAGACATAACGTCCGTGAAGCAATAACCAATGATGTGCCCGTGGAATATCTTCCGCGGGTATGTTTTTTACCAATTCCTTCTCTACGTGATAAGGGGTGTCTGCCGTCTTGGCAACCAGTCCGAGGCGGTGACTGACCCGGAAGACATGGGTGTCGACAGCCATTGTAGACTTGCCGAAAGCAACACTTTGGATGACGTTGGCTGTCTTGCGACCTACACCGGGCAGGTCGAGCAGTTGGCTCATGTCAGAGGGAACCTCACCATGATGACGTTCCATCAACAGATGAGCCATCTGAGACAGATGAGCTGCTTTGGCGTTAGGATAGGAAACGCTACGAATATATTCGAAAATCTCGTCAGCATCAGCCTGTGCCATGGCGTGGGCATCAGGGAAGCGGCGGAAAAGCTCGGGGGTCACCTGGTTGATGCGCTTGTCGGTACATTGCGCACTGAGGATAACAGCCACTAACAATTGAAAGACACTACCGAATTCCAATTCGGTCTGCACCTCGGGCATTTCCTGACGAAAATAGTCCAGAATATAAGCGTAGCGTTCCTTTTTATTCATAGGGAATCATTGCAGCTGGTCAGCCACGAAGTCTGCCAATTCCTGCCCGCGAAGTCCACGACGCAGAATCTTACCCTGCTGGTCGACAATGACGGTATGGGGAATGCTGGTGATGTTAAACATCAGGGCTGCAGCATTGTCCCATCCTTTCAGATCGCTCATCTGCGGCCAGGGGATGTTCAGCGACTTGATGGCACCCTCCCAGGCGTCTTTCTCATTATCGAGGGAGATACCCACAATGCCGAGACCCTTATTCTTGTATTGGTTGTAGAGGGCAATGACAGAGGGCATGTCCTGACGACAGGGACCACACCAGGAGGCCCAGAAGTCGATGATGGTGATACGGTGCTTACCAATCTCGCTCATGATGCTGAGTGAGGAACCGTCAGGAGCTGGTTGCGAGAAATCTGTGATGGTAGCTCCCTCGCCAGTCTTGGCAATAGCTGCAAGACGCTGTTCTATCTGTTTGATGGCAGGACGCTGACGCATCTCATCAGGGAGTTCCTGAATCAGACGGGCACGGGCGGCATTGTCAATCAGTTCGTCAGGATAGTAGGTCAGCAGGAAATAGCCAAACTCGTTCTTGATATGTTTCTCGGTCGTTTTCACGACGAGGTCAGAGAAACGCTTGTTCAACAGGGTAATCTGTGCCATGCCCTTCTGTTGCTCTTCTTCACTGATGTTGTTGCCATAAATGTGTTCGGCAATGCGGTTAATCTCCTTACCGATGGTCATCACGGAGTCGTTCAGCTCCTGCCAGGCGTCGTTGCATAACGTTCCTCCTACACGACTAGCACCAGGCTGTTCCTTAAGGGCGATCTTGATGTTGCCACGCTCGATGAAGAACGGGACGTTGATCTCATTGCGCTTGGCACTGTAAATCATATGGAGACGAACGGAATCGACTTCACCGTTGAAGGAGAACTCACCATCCTCCACGATGATGGTGTCGCAAGGAATGCCTGTCTCCATGTCGGAAGTCAAAAAGAGGGTGTCGCCGTTGGCGGCTCCCTCGATGGTTCCTGTAACCTGATAGGTATTGGACTGACAGGCAGTCAGTGTACCGAAGAAAAGTACACTATACAATATATTGGTCAGAGATACTTTCATTGTTGATTACTCTACGGATGGTTTCTGCAAACATATCGGCAACGCTGAGCTGTTTAACCTTAGCACAACGTTGGGTATAAGGAATAGAGTCGGTGAAGACAATCTCTTCCAAGGCTGATGCCTGGACACGGTCGCTAGCGGGACCACTCATCACACAGTGGGAGGCACATGCACGAACGGTCTTCGCTCCGGCTTCCTTCATGATGTCAGCAGCCTTGGTGATGGTGCCTGCGGTATCAACCATATCGTCGATGATGACGACGTTCTTACCGGCAACGTCACCAATAATCTGCATGGTGGCTACCACATTAGCACGGGCACGTGTCTTGTTGCAAAGCACGAGGGGACAACCCAGGAATTTGGCATAGGTGTTGGCACGCTTCGAACCGCCTACGTCGGGAGAGGCGATGACCAAGTCGTCCAGATGCAAGCTCTGCAGGTAGGGCAGAATGACACCAGAAGCATAGAGATGATCGACGGGAACATCGAAGAATCCTTGTATCTGGTCGGCATGCAAGTCCATCGTGATGACACGGTCCACACCTGCCACACTGAGCAGGTCGGCAACGAGTTTGGCACCAATGGATACGCGAGGCTTGTCCTTGCGGTCCTGACGAGCCCATCCGAAATAAGGGATGACGGCATTGATGGTACGGGCAGAGGCTCGCTTGGCTGCGTCAATCATGAGCAGCAACTCCATCAGATTGTCAGAGTTGGGAAAGGTACTCTGTACGAGGAAAATGTCGCGTCCACGAATACTTTCTTCGTACGACACAGCGAACTCGCCGTCTGAAAACTTCGTGATTTGAAGCTTACCAAGCGGGCAACCTAAACTTTGGCAGATTCTCTCTGCGAGGTACTTTGTGGCAGTACCCGAAAACACCATGTAGTTTTTGTTAGGATTCATTGTTGTTTATTGATGTTAACCGATTGCTTTTCGTAGTTTACTGAAATGGTCAATCACAGCTTGATAGTCCACTTCCTGTTGGATGTTAAAGCGGTTCCAGATATCGCCACAGATGACAATACCGCCAAATCCGAGGTCCTTCATCTGCTTGACCGTGTCAAGGTTCATGCCTCCCAAGGCGTAGACGTGACGGTCAATGAGTCCGTTACGCGACGCTTCCTCCAGCTGCTGCTGGGTAAAAGAGGCCTTACAGTCGGGCTCAGACTGGCTGTCGCCAATGTATTTCAGAAATACATAGTCGGCCTTGCGCTTCGCTTCTTTCAACAGATCCAGATGGGTACATGTACGACTGATGTGTCCTTTATAGCCGTTGGGAACAAGGGTTGTCTCGTCCTCGATATGGATGCCATTCAACTGAAACTCTTCTTTCAGATAGTAGTTGTCATGAACGGTAATCCGTTTATAGCTGTTCACAGGAAGCAACGATAGCAGTCGCTCGGAATACATCGGTGACGAGCCCGGTTTGTAGAGATGAAGGTTGTCGAGGCCCTCGTCGAAGAGTGCCGCGAGAATCTTGTCTTCCTCCACAAAGAACGTGGGGCGTGTCATAACTACCAGTTTCATGCAGAAGACGGGTTAGTTGGCGGATTCGAATTCTTTCAGGAAACGGACGTCGTTCTCTGAGAACATACGCAGGTCGCTGACTCTGTATTTCAAGTTGGTGATACGCTCGACACCCATACCGAAGGCATAGCCGCTGTATATCTTGGAGTCGATGCCGCATTGTTCAAGCACGTTGGGGTCTACCATACCGCATCCCAGGATTTCTACCCAGCCTGTATGCTTGCAGAATCCACAGCCTTCGCCACCGCAGATGAAACAGGAAATGTCCATCTCGGCAGAGGGTTCTGTGAAGGGGAAGTAGGAAGGACGCAGACGAATCTGTGTATCGGCTCCGAACATCTCACGGGCGAAAGAAAGCAATACTTGCTTCAAATCGGTGAACGAAACGTTCTTGTCGATATAGAGGCCCTCAACCTGATGGAAGAAACAGTGAGCACGGGCAGTGATGGCTTCGTTACGGTAGACACGTCCCGGACAAATGACACGGATGGGGGCGGTCAGTTTGCCGTCTTCCGTATGCATATGCTCCATCACGCGAGCCTGGACGCTGGATGTATGAGAGCGAAGCAGGATGTTCTTGGTGACATCGTTGGGATGCTGTGACACGAAGAAGGTGTCTTGCATGTCGCGAGCGGGATGGTCAGCAGCAAAGTTCATCTTAGTGAACACATGCATGTCATCCTCCACCTCCGGACCGTCAGCCAGCACGAAACCCATACGTGAGAAGATGTCGATAATCTCGTTTGTCACGATGGTCAAGGGGTGGCGCGTACCTAGCTGGATGGGGTAGGGTGTGCGCGTGAGGTCGATGGCCTCGTCGGTCGTTTCCTGATTGGCACACTCCTCGCGCAACTGGTTGATACGCTCTGTTGCCAGTGTCTTCAACTCGTTAATCTTCATGCCGACGGTTTTTTTCTGGTCGGCAGCCACATTACGGAAATCGTTCATCAATGCCGTGATCTCACCTTTCTTACTGAGGTATTTCAGGCGCAGCTGTTCTACCTCTTCGGCATTATGGGCACTTAGTGTTTGTACTTCTTTCAGAAGTTCGTCTATCTTATCAAGTATCATAATCAGACTAGTGTTGCATAAATTTTGATGCAAAGGTACAAAATAAATCATAATTCATAATTATTAATTCATAATTATTTTCTATCTTTGCACAAAATTTAGAGAGAATACCGTTTTTTTTGGTGTAAATAGATGGAACGATACCTGATTTCAATGAGCCTGTTGCTCTTATTGCTGGCCTCGTGTGGCGGGAATAAGACGAAGATTGTCGACGAGGAAGTGGCACCTGACACGCTGAACACTGACACGACAGCGGTCGATTCTATGGAAATCGTCATGGAGAGCATGCCTGTTCCCAAGGCTGCTGACGAGCTGTTCGACGACTTTATCTTCAATTTTGCTGCCAACAAGAAGCTTCAGATGGAACGCATCCTTTTCCCCTTGCAGTCCTATAAAGGCAAGGAGAAGAAGATGATTAGCAAGTCGGAGTGGAAAATGGATTATTTCTTCATGCGACAAGGCTATTATACGTTGCTGTTTGACGATGAGCAAGCTATGAATGTCGTCAAGGACACGCACATCAGTCATGCGGTACTGGAGAAAATCTATTTCGATACTTCATCGGTTATCCAGTATGTCTTTGACCGACCTAAGGGCGCCTGGATACTGACAGCGCTACGTACCATCCCTATCAGTCAGTCGACCAATGCTTCGTTCCTTCAGTTCTATCATCGATTTGCTACAGACAAGGAATTCCAAACGGAGAGTTTGGGTGAAACGGTGAGGTTTGTGGGACCTGACCCTGACGACGACTTCAGCCAAATGGAGGGCATCATTACCCGCGACACTTGGGAAGCCTTTGCTCCTGAGCTGCCTACAAGGATGATCTATAACATCATCTACGGACAACCGAAGAAGGAGGCTCAAACGAAGCTCTTCGTCATGCGTGGCATCGCGAATGGTCTGGAGATGGAGATGTCGTTCAAGAACAAGGGTGGCAAGTGGATATTGATCAAGTTAACGACCTGAAGCCATGAAAGATTGCAAGAACTACAGTCTGTTGAAACATAACACCTTCGGCATTGATGCCCAGTGTAAGCGTTTCCTGGAATATGCCGACGAGGAGGAAGCCAGCCAGGTGGCTGGCATGCTTCGTGAGCAGGCATCACCTTATATTATTATAGGCGGAGGAAGTAACCTGTTGCTCACGCGTGATTTCGATGGTGTCGTCGTGCGCTCAGCCATTCGTGGCATTGAGCAGCATGGTGGCGGACGTATTCGCTGTGGCAGTGGAGAAGTCTGGGACGACGTAGTAGCCTGGTGCGTGGCACATCAGCTGTATGGCGCTGAGAACCTTTCGCTGATACCCGGTGATGTAGGTGCCTCTGCCGTCCAGAATATTGGAGCCTATGGCGTAGAGGTGAAAGACCTGATTGCCCAAGTGGAAGCCGTTGAGATAGCGACCGGTAAACAGTGTTTTTTTTCCAATGAAGACTGTGAGTATGGCTATCGCGACAGTCGTTTCAAGCATGCGTGGAAAAACAAGTATCTCATCACACATGTGGTGTATCAGCTATTCACAGAGTTTCAGCCTGTTCTGGACTATGGGAATATTCGCTCGGCATTGGCTGAGAAACAGATAGACAAGGTCTCTCCCCAGTCGTTACGTGACACGATTATTGAAATACGTAACCAGAAACTACCTGATCCTGCTGTGTTGGGCAATGCCGGTAGTTTCTTCATGAATCCTATTGTCAGTCGTGAACAATTCGAACTGCTAGCGACTCAATTTCCTCAGATGCCGCACTATTTCGTTGACGACGATCATGAGAAAATTCCCGCAGGATGGTTGATTGACCAGTGTGGATGGAAGGGTAAGTCACTGGGTAGGGCAGGGGTTCACGACAAACAGGCGCTTGTCCTGGTGAACCGGGGAGGTGCTACGGGTAACGAGATCCTGACGCTTTGTGAGACCATTCAACGGGAAGTAAAACAACGTTTTGGCATTGCCATTCATCCGGAGGTGAACGTCATATGAAACTGACTTTTTTGGGCACAGGGACTTCATGTGGGGTACCCACGATAGGTTGTCAGTGCTATACTTGCACCAGCAAGGACCCGCACGACAAGCGACTGCGTTGTTCGGCACTGCTGGAAACAGAACAGACGCGACTGCTGATTGACTGCGGTCCCGACTTTCGTCAACAAATCATGTCGCAGCCGTTTAGAAAGATTGATGGTATCTTAATCACCCATGCCCATTATGACCATATGGGGGGAATGGATGATATTAGGCCCTATTGCCAGTTTGGTGAAATCAATGTCTATGCTGATCCCATTGCGTGTCAAGGGATGTTACAGATGTTGCCTTACTGCTTTGCAGAGAATCGCTACCCTGGGGTGCCTGCCATCCAGTTGCACACTATCGTGAAACATCATCCTTTCCAGATCGGTGACTTGCATATTGTTCCTTTCGAAGTGATGCACCACGACCTTCCAATCCTTGGATTTCGCATTGGTTCCTTGGCTTATATCACGGACATGAAATCTATTCATGAAGAAGAACTTACTTTTATAAAAGGATGCGAAACACTGGTTGTCAACGCTTTACGCATTAAACCGCATCACTCTCATCAAACCCTTTCGGAAGCTATAGACTTTGCCAGACTTGTTGGTGCTAGACAGACATGGCTGATTCATAGCAGTCACGACATAGGTCGACACAAAGAGGTGAATGCCCAACTACCCAGTGATATTCAACTGGCTTATGACGGGCAAGTCGTAGAAGTGTGAAATAAGGATTATTTTACCTGCGTTTCTTCTTGCCGAAGAGGTGCCCGTAACTCTTCATCAGTTTACGAACGAGCAAGAAGGCATCAATGGCTGTGATGCTATTGCTGATCAGGTTAGCAATGAGTTCCCCCTTGGTATCTGACTTCTGGGGCGCTGTCAAATCATGCCACAAAAGGCCGATTCGCTCGTTGTCCTTCTGGATATTGGCTTGAACGGCTTCCTTACGTTGTTGTATGTCTTCAAGTGTACTGTATGTTGGCTGTGGCATAGTTCTTTTTAATTAATTAAGATGTCTGCAAGGAAATGGACAAGAGGACGTTCAATCCATGACTTGCGGAAAGAGAATACCAGCAGGAGTAGCAATAGGAATACTACCGCAATGAAAAAGAAAGCCCAACCTGTACCGATGACGGGGGTGAGCCAATAGGCTACGGCTAATGAAAGATAGAACATCACGGCAATACCCAAGACGACCAATACAAAGGCCAAGATGAGTGCCGTTACAAGACGTACTACTTTCTCAATTACATCGAGCTTCAGATATTCCTTCTGAAGCCCCATGTAATCTTTTAGTACCTCAATGAGTTGAGCAATAGATTCTACGTTCTTGTCGCTTGAAAACATAGCAATGGCTGATGATTATACCTCAGGAGCAGCATCTGCAATGTCGTCGACGAGGTCGTTAACTTCTTTGCGGCTCAGTTTGATGTTGTGCTTCTTCATGAAGTCGTCGACAGCGTCGGTGATCTTCGTGCGGGTGTCTTCGCCCTTCTCAGGAGCCAACAGAAGTCCGATAACTGCTCCGGCGATAGCACCGCCAAAAAATGCGCCTAAATAACCTAAACTTTTCATAATCGTATTTTTTTAGAGTTAAACATGTTTCTGTTTTCATCGCAAAAATACAAAAATAAATTGAATTACGATACAGATAAATCCTAATTTTTTGTTAAAAAGGGCCGTTTTTTTTTATTTAACAAACTTTATGCAGGTTTTTTGTTGTTTTTTCTGCAAAAATCCGTATCTTCGCAGTGTTTTTATGACAAAACTAATTTTTATATATTGAAACTGTAAAAGGAATTATGAAAAAGTACACTGTTTTTTGCGCAACGATGTGCGCAGCTTTGCTCTTCACGGGTTGTAAATCTAGCGAAAGTGCTTACAAGCAAGCTTACCTGAAGGCTAAACAGCAAGAAGAGATGCAACAAGCTACAGCTCCCGCAGCCAATGAAGTCACAGTCGCTCCTATGGTAGAGAAGCCCGCTAACCAGGGACGCGTTGTTGACAATGCCGACAACATCGCAGTTCGTCAGGAGAACGTGACCGTTGTTAACGGTTCTGGTCTGAAAAACTTCAGTGTGGTTGTTGGTTCTTTCTCACTGAGAGCCAATGCAGAGGGACTGCAGCAGACACTGAAGAGCGAAGGATATGACGCTCAGGTAGTAATGAACAGTAATGTATCGCCTGCTATGTATCGCGTAGTGGCTACTACATTCGATACGAAAGCCGATGCAGCTGCCAGTCGTAACGGTCTGCAGACGAAATATCCTGGTGCATGGCTGCTTTATGCTAAATAAGCAGTGGCTAGGATATTATCAATAGATTACGGTAAGAAACGTACAGGATTAGCAGTTACCGATCCGCTGCAGATGATTGCCAGCGGGTTGGCAACTGTTTCTACATCTGAACTTTTTGACTATCTGAAAAATTATGTTGCCGTTGAGAAGGTGGAGTGTATCGTGATTGGCGAGCCTCGCCAACCCAATGGACAGCCCAGCGAGAATCTTCAACGCGTTCAGCAGTTTGTGAACAGATGGCGCAAGGCGATGCCTGACGTGCCCATTGACTATTTTGACGAGCGTTTCACTTCTGTTTTGGCTCATCAGGCCATGCTGGACGGAGGACTGAAAAAGAAGACTCGTCAAGACAAGGCATTGGTTGACGAGATAAGTGCAACCATTATCCTGCAAGACTATATGCGCTGGCGTCAAAAATGGTAAATTGTTAAAAACATAATAATATGGTATTACCTATATATATATATGGACAGCCCGTACTTCGCAAGGTGGCAGAAGATATTCCTGCCGACTATCCGGAGTTGGACGCTTTTATCAAAGATATGTGGGATACGCTGGCTGAGAGCGAGGGAATAGGTCTGGCTGCCCCTCAGGTAGGAAAATCAATACGCTTGGTGGTGATTGACCTGGACCTTCTCAGTGACGACATGCCGGAGTACAAAGACTTCCGTCGGGTATTCATCAATGCCCACATCGTGGAGTATGACGACTCGGAAACAGAAGCCTTGGAGGAAGGGTGTCTCTCACTGCCAGCCATCCACGAGAAGGTGTTGCGTCCCAAACGTATCCACGTCCAGTGGCTTGACGAAAAGATGCAACCCCATGACGAGTGGATAGAAGGCTATTTGGCTCGCGTCATGCAACATGAGTTTGATCATCTGGATGGAAAGATGTTTGTCGACCGTGTCTCACCACTACGGAAACAGTTGATAAAAAGTAAACTGAAAGCATTGTTACAAGGCCGTTTCCGTTGTGGATACAAGACAAAGGTGGCAAAGCGATAGAAAGACAATGCTTAGGAAGTTCTTGTTCCTTATCTTGTTGTATCCTACGGTCGGATTGGCTCAGTTCAATACTGACCGTTTGGTCATGATAGGACGCTCAGCGCTCTATTATGAGGACTATGTACTTTCTATACAATATTTCAATCAGGCGATTTCTGCTAAGCCCTATCTCTTCGATCCCTGGTATTATCGTGCGATAGCCAAATACTATCTGGATGACTTTGTGGGAGCAGAACAGGATTGTACTGAGGCTATTGAAAGAAATCCCTATGTCGTCGGCATCTATGAACTCCGTGGACTTTGTCGTATCCAACAGAAACAGTATTCCGATGCCATCAGTGACTATAACACCGCGTTACGCTATGATCCCGTAAACATGAATATCTGGCATAACCGTGCCTTGTGTCGTATTCAACAGAAAGACTATGAACATGCGCTGAGCGATCTTGACTCCATGACTGTCATGTGGAGCAGAAATGCACGGATATACGCCATGCAGTCGGAAGTCTATCTGGCACAGAAGGATACCACTAAGTCAATCGCAGCACTTGACAAGAGCTTGGACATAGATGCCTATAATGGAAACACATGGGCCCAACGCGCTTCAATCAGTCTGGCTCGCAAGGAATGGAAAGAGGGAGAGGGATATCTTGACAAGGCCATCCATCTGCTGCCGAAGGAGTCAGGGCTTTACATCAATCGTGCCTTGGCCCGATTTAACCAGAACAATCTTCGTGGCGCCATGGCAGACTATGACATGGCACTTGACTATGACCCCAACAACTTCCTGGGGCACTATAACCGTGGACTGCTTAGAGCACAGGTGGGTGACGACAACCGTGCTATCACGGATTTCGACTTCGTATTGAAATTAGAGCCTGACAACCTTATGGCACTCTATAACCGTGCCTTGCTGCTGGAGAATACAGGTAATCCACGTGCCGCTATCAGAGACTATTCAAAGGTAATAGAACAGTATCCGAATTTCTGGGTAGGACTTCAACAGCGTGCATCGTGCTACCGGAAGTTAGGCATGACCAGGCAAGCAGAACAGGATGAGTTCCGTATTTTGAAGGCACAGATTGACAAACGATACGGAAAACAGCCTCGCCTCTCAAAGAAACAAATGCGCAAGCGCAGTGACGAGGATATCGAGAAGTACAACCAGTTGGCTGTTGCTGACGAGGAAGAGATGCAGCATGAATATCAGAGTGAATACCGTGGACGTGTGCAGAACAGGAAGGTTGATATGGACTACATGCCTATGTACTGCCTTTCTACCAAGCAAAAAATCAGTGCTGTTAGACATTATGTGACCTATGACCGTCAGATTGACTCGCTGAATCATCAACTTCCCCGTAATCGTCAGTTGTATATAGTTGCCGGGGAAAGCGACATCAAGGACCCTTCTGCTTATATCAAGGCTGATAGCACCTCAGCATTGGCCTTATGGATTAGGGCCATCTCCCAATGGCAGGATGAAAGCATTGATCTGCCGCTGCGTACGGCAAACCTGATCGATCATCTGACAAGGGCTATCCAGTTGGCACCCGCAAATGCCTTCCTTTACTATAACAGGGGAAATGCGTATGTGAAGTGTCTGGAATTCCAGCAGGCCATAGCCGACTACTCCAAGGCTATCCAGTTGGATGGAAATATGGCAGAAGCCTACTATAACCGTGGACTTGCCCGTCTGGCCAATAAGCAACAGACCGAAGGCTACAATGATCTCAGTAAGGCCGGTGAGCTTGGCTTGTATACGGCCTATAGTATCTTAAAGCGGCAAAGGAATAAATAAGCACTTCTAAGTAAAAACTAAAGACACAGAGATATGACACTGATTATCGTTACAATGCTGATTGTGTCCTACGTGCTGATAGCAACAGGTCACTTGACGGGTGTTAACAAAGCGGCCATCGCCATGTTCCTGGGTACCGTAGGCTGGGTGGTCTATGTGTGCTGGGGCTCAGATTTTGTCATGGACCAGCATCCGGCAGACTATCTTGAATGGCTTGCCGGTAGCGAAGCTTCGAGTGAGGCAGTGAAATATTTCATCTATGACAATATCTTCTTGAAATATGTGGGTAGAGCTGCTGCTATTGTGATGTTCCTGTTGGCAACCATGTCTATCGTTGAACTGTTGAACAACAATGGTTGCTTCGACTTTATCACGGAGTGGATACGTACGCGCAATTCCAAACGCCTGCTGTGGACTATCACACTGGCTACGTTCATCCTCTCTGCCAACCTTGACAACCTGACAACAACCACGATGATGCTGATCATCATGCATAACATCCTACAGAACTCGCGTCAGCGTATGTATGTGGGATCTGCCATCGTGTTGGCCGCTAACTGTGGAGGCTGTTTTACGGTCATTGGCGACCCTATAGGACTTATCTTGTGGGGGAATGGAGCTGTAACGGCAAGTCATTTCTCTGCCTACCTGGCCCTTCCTGCCATCATAGCATGGGTCATCCCGACGATATTCATCAATCGCGAGCTTCCCGACAGACTGGATACCGCATGGAGTCCCTCGCCTTATCGCGGCGATGAGACGCGTCTGAATCGCTGGCAACGATTCGTGATGCTGATAGTTGGTATTGGTGGACTGTGGTTCATTCCAACGTTCCATAATATCACCAAACTAGCTCCATTCCTGGGCGCTCTTTGCGTGCTTAGTGTGCTATGGGTGGTCAACGAGGCATTCAATCACAGACTCATCAGTTCTGATAGAACGACGCAACGTCGCATCCCGATGTCACTGCAGTATGGAGTATTGCAACAACTGCTCTTCGTCATGGGTATCATGTTAGGCATGGGCGTCGTTACGGAAACAGGTGTATGGGCTGATGTATCCAACTGGATGGACACCTATGTTCATGACATCTGGATATTAGGATTCGGGGCTGGACTACTGAGTGCGATCGTGGACAGCTTTACCATTGCCATTTCCAATATCTCCCTGTATGTGGTCGGAGTAGGCGACATCGCGACCAATGGTTCCTTCTGGAAGATCATTGCCTATACTACTGCTGTAGGCGGGTGCCTGCTTTCCGTAGGAAGTATTAGCGGCTTAGCCCTCATGCGCGCAGAACATGTTTCGCTACTTTGGTATATCAGACATCTGACGCCTAAAGTCCTGCTAGGCTGGGTACTGGGTTATGTGATCCTTTGGATAGAAATCAATATCATCAGTATTTGATTTCAAATTGGACAAAATATGTTCTAAAAGTAGTTTTTATGAAAACATTTCCGAAAAAAAAACGGAAATGTTTTTTTTTTTTGAATTTTTTTTCTAACTTTGCAACAATATTGCTAAAACAATAATAACTTTAAATATTTAACTGCTTATGTCACAGATTGTTGGACACATTTCTCAGATTATCGGTCCTGTTATCGATGTGTTTTTTGATACCAAAGGACTGGATGCCGAGAAAGTGCTCCCCAAAATTCACGAAGCATTGAAGATTGACCGTGGTAATGGTAACCAGTTGATTGTCGAGGTGCAGCAGCATATTGGCGAGGATACGGTACGTTGCGTTGCTATGGACAATACTGACGGACTGCAGCGTGGATTGGAAGCTATCCCTATGGGCACACCTATCCAGATGCCCTCAGGAGAACAGATTAAAGGTCGTATGCTGAACGTTATCGGACAGCCTATTGACGGTATGAAACAACTCAATATGGAGGGTGCTTATCCTATCCATCGCGAGGCTCCTAAGTTTGAGGATCTTTCTACTACCAAGGAGGTCTTGGCAACCGGTATTAAGGTTATCGACCTGCTGGAGCCCTATCTGAAGGGTGGTAAGATCGGACTCTTTGGTGGTGCTGGTGTCGGTAAGACCGTGCTTATCATGGAGCTTATCAACAACATCGCCAAGGGACACAACGGTTTCTCCGTATTCGCTGGAGTAGGAGAGCGCACGCGTGAAGGTAATGACCTGATCCGTGAGATGATTGAGTCAGGTGTTATCCGTTATGGAGAGAAGTTCAAGGAGGCCATGGCGGAAGGAAAGTGGGACCTCTCTCTAGTCGATCCGGAAGAATTGAAGAAGTCACAAGCCACACTAGTCTATGGTCAGATGAACGAACCACCAGGTGCACGTGCTTCAGTAGCCCTGTCGGGACTGACTGTGGCAGAAGGATTCCGTGATGGCGGAGGAAAAGATGGAGGTGCAGCAGATATCCTGTTCTTTATCGACAACATCTTCCGTTTCACACAGGCCGGCTCTGAGGTGTCTGCACTTTTAGGACGTATGCCTTCTGCGGTAGGTTACCAGCCTACACTGGCCTCCGAGATGGGTACCATGCAGGAGCGTATTACTTCAACCAAGTCGGGTTCTATCACTTCTGTACAGGCCGTTTACGTACCTGCTGACGACTTGACGGACCCTGCACCTGCAACAACGTTCACCCATCTGGATGCTACGACGGTGCTTGACCGTAAGATTGCAGAGTTGGGTATTTATCCTGCTGTTGATCCGCTGGGTTCTACTTCACGTATCCTTGACCCGCTTGTTGTAGGAAAGGCCCACTATGAGTGCGCTCAGCGTGTGAAGGAAATCTTACAGCGATACAAGGAACTGCAGGATATCATTGCCATCTTGGGTATGGATGAACTCTCTGATGAGGATAAGCTGACCGTTAACCGCGCTCGTCGTGTACAACGTTTCCTCAGTCAGCCTTTCTCTGTTGCAGAGCAGTTTACCGGTCTGCCAGGTGTGATGGTACCCATTGAGGAAACCATCAAGGGATTCAATGCCATCCTGGACGGTGAGGTTGACGACCTTCCTGAGCAGGCATTCCTCAATGTCGGCACCATTGAAGACGCGAAGGAGAAGGCAAAGAAACTGTTGGAGGCAGCTAAAGGTTAAATAGTAAATGGTCAAATTGTAAATTTACAATATGTTAAAGCTGAAGATAGTTTCTCCCGAGCGGATAGAGTTCGATGGCGAGGTCGAGCGTGTTCTCGTACCTGGCTCTCTCGGACAATTTGAGATTCTGACGAACCATGCCCCTATTATCTCATCATTGGACAAAGGAAAGGTAGTATATGGTCTGTCGTCGGGTGAGAAGAAAAGTCTTGATGTCATTGGAGGCTTCGTAGAAGTTCAGAAGAATGTCGTCAGTCTTTGTGTAGAAATAGAATAAACTGAGTTCAGAGATGGTAGATATCGACAAACAGTGTAGCCATTACATCGTTCAGTGTATTGCCTTGTTCATTTTGTTGAATTTCCTGGCAAGTGTGGCCATGCACTATCACTATGTAGGCAATATTGTAGTACCAATATTGGTGAGTTCGCTGTTTGTTCTGGTTCTGGAGGTAACTGCTGCACTTGTATGGCGCTGGGTAGCCAAAAAACACAGTGATATGCTGCCTTCGTTCTTCACGGCTGTTTCTGGCTTCCGTTTCCTAGGAGCATTGATGGTAATGGCTATCTGGTATCTGGCATCTGGACGTCAAGAGATGATGACGTTTATCGTTGTCTTCCTATTGTTCTACATGGTTTCTCTGATACACCATTCTATCTTCTTTTCGAGAATAGCTAATCGCTTATAACGGTTTAAACCCCAAAAAGTTAAATGAAACAATTAAAGTCAATATGTCTCTTGTTGATGCTGACACTGACACTGACACCAATGTCTATGCTGGCAAATGAGCAACAGGGTGAGGAACTCAACATACCAGAAGTGGTTCTTGAGCACTTGGCCGACGCTTATGAGTGGCACATTGCGTCATATGAGGGAAAACACCTAAGTATACCACTACCTATTATCATAAGGAGTGAAAAGACAGGTGAATGGTTCTTCTGTACAGAACACTCTCTGCCTCAAGGTTTCTTCTTCAATGAGGAGGCTCATGGAAAGATCTATGAGCAGATGGCTGATGGATCATCCGTGCGTCCGCTGGACTTGAGTATTACGCGCAATGTATTGCAGATATGGATAGTCGTTGCAGTACTGCTGGCTATATTCCTGTGTTGTGCGAGATGGTACAAGAAACATGATAAGACCAGCAATGCCCCAGGCGGCTTTGTTGGTGCTATGGAGATGTTGGTAGTCATGATCAACGACGACGTGATTAAGTCGTCGATAGGTGAGAAGCACTACAAGCCCTACGCACCCTATCTGCTTACGGTGTTCTTCTTCATATTGGTAACGAACCTGGTAGGACTCCTTCCAATATTCCCGGGTGGTGCCAACGTGACAGGCAACATCAATATCACCTTCTTTTTGGCCTTCTGTACTTTCCTTGCCATCAACCTGTTTGGAAACAAGGAGTATTGGAAAGAGATTTTCTGGCCTGATGTACCTATTTTCCTGAAAGCCATCCCTGTGATGCCAGCTATTGAGCTGTTTGGCGTGTTTACCAAGCCTTTTGCCTTGATGATCCGTCTTTTTGCCAATATGATGGCAGGTCACGCAGTGATACTGAGTTTCACTTGCGTCATCTTCCTCGGGTGGTCTATGGGTGTTGGCTATGGCCTTGGCTTAAACCTCTTCAGTATTGTCATGCTGCTCTTTATGAATGCACTTGAGTTGCTGGTCGCTTTCGTTCAGGCATACGTCTTTACCATGCTTAGTGCGGTGTTTATCGGCTTGGCACATAAGGATCACGAAGAATAAACAAAATAAAAAACAAATACATTATTAATATTAACAACTAAAAATTTTAAAAGTTATGATTACATCATTGATTTTAGCCGAGGGTCTGGCTCAGCTGGGCTGCGGTCTGGGAGCTGGTATTGCAGTAATTGGTGCAGGTTTGGGTATTGGTAAGATTGGTGGCAGTGCCGTTGACGCTATTGCCCGTCAGCCCGAGGCTTCTGGTAAGATCTTTACTCAGATGATTCTGACATCTGCTTTCGTTGAGGGTTGTGCCCTTTTCGCTATTGCTGCTTGTGCATTCTTGATCAAATAAGTTTAGCAAATGGATTTCACTCAATTACCATCAATCCTTACGCCTGATCTCGGACTATTGTTCTGGATGCTATTGGCGTTCTTGGTGGTCTTTGGGGTGCTTGCTAAGTTTGGTTTCCCAGCCATCATCAACATGGTGGATGAGCGAAACAAATACATAGACGAAAGTCTTCGCAAGGCCCATGAGGCCCAGGAGCGCTTAGCCAATATCGAGAAAGAAGGTGAATCCATCTTGCAGGAGGCTCGTGAGAAGCAGGCTCTGATATTGAAGGAGGCTGCAGCTACACGAGATGCGATGGTAGAAAAAGCCCAGGAAAAGGCTAGGGTAGAGGGTGCCCGTCTGATGGACGAGGCCAAGGCTGCCATTGAACAGGAGAAGAAGGCCGCCATTGCCGATATTCGCCAACAAGTAGCCGCCCTGAGTGTTGACATCGCAGAGAAAGTCCTGAAGCAAAACTTAAAGGACGACAAGTCGCAGATGGATTTGATTGACCGTATGCTGGATGAAGTTTCTGCTAAAAAATAAATGGAATAACGTATGGATATAGGAGTAATATCGGTCAGATATGCGAGAGCGCTCTTGAAGAGTGCCACCGACGCAGGGCTTGATAACCAGTTATGTCAGGAGATGACCATGCTGGCTAAGAGTTATATCGAGGTGCCCGCATTACGCCAGACGATAGACAATCCCATGCTCTCAAAGGACAAGAAACAGGAGTTGCTCGAGACCGCCTGTGGTGGTCAGATTAGTCAACTCTGTCGTACCTTCATCAGTCTTGTACTGAAGGAAGACCGCGAGAACATGATACAGTTTATGGCTAATTCGTACGTCACGCTTTATCGCAAGCAGAAGAACGTCATCAGTGGCAAGCTGACCACTGCGGCTCGCGTGTCTGCACAGACCGAGCAGAAGATGCGACAGATGGTGGAAAGCCAGACTAATGGTATTGTAGAGTTTGAGACCGAGGTGAATCCCGACATCATTGGCGGATTCATTCTGGAGTATGACACCTATCGTATGGATGCAAGTGTCAGGACCAAGCTCAACAACATTCTTAACACACTTAAAAAGTAAAACAAATGTCAGATAAAATTAAACCAAGCGAAGTGTCCCAGGTACTGCTGGAGCAGTTGAAGGGTATCAGCGATGCTGAACGTTTCGACGAGGTGGGTACCGTACTGACTGTCAGCGATGGTGTAGCCCGTATCTACGGACTACGCAATGCCGAGGCCAACGAGTTGTTGGAATTTGAGAACGGCACGATGGCTATTGTGATGAACTTGGAAGAAGACAACGTGGGTTGTGTGCTTTTGGGTTCCACTGCTGGCATCAAGGAAGGTATGGTTGTCAAACGCACCAAGCGCATTGCCTCTATCCGTGTCAACGACAACATGTTGGGTCGAGTAATCAATCCACTCGGACAGGCTGTTGACGGAAAGGGCGATATCGACCTGAAGGATGCTTTCGAGATGCCGCTAGACCGTAAGGCACCTGGAGTTATTTATCGTCAGCCAGTAAAGGAACCCTTACAGACGGGTCTGAAGGCTGTCGACTCCATGATTCCTATCGGTCGCGGTCAGCGTGAGTTGATTATCGGCGACCGTCAGACCGGTAAGACCGCGATTGCTGTTGACACGATTATCAACCAGAAGAGTTTCTATGAGGCAGGTAAACCCGTCTATTGTATCTATGTAGCCATTGGCCAGAAGGCCAGTACGGTAGCTACCCTCGTTCAGACACTGAAGGAGCATGGTGCCATGCCTTACACCATTGTAGTAGCCGCAACAGCAGCTGATCCTGCCGCCATGCAGTATTATGCTCCGTTTGCTGGAGCTGCTATTGGTGAGTATTTCCGTGATCGAGGCTATGCAGCCCTCGTGGTATACGATGATCTGTCAAAGCAGGCTGTTGCCTATCGTGAGGTGTCATTGATCCTGCGTCGTCCTTCCGGACGTGAGGCCTATCCTGGAGATGTGTTCTATCTGCACTCTCGTCTGTTGGAGCGTGCTGCCAAGATGAACGAGCAACAGGAAGTTGCCGAGCAGATGAACGACCTTCCCGAATGTATGAAGGGACATGTTCGTGGCGGTGGTTCACTCACAGCTCTGCCTATCATCGAGACCCAGGCAGGTGACGTGTCGGCATACATTCCCACCAACGTGATCTCTATCACCGATGGTCAGATTTTCCTTGAGAGCGACCTCTTCAACCAAGGTTTCCGTCCTGCCATCAACGTCGGTATCTCCGTGAGCCGTGTGGGTGGTTCGGCACAAATCAAGTCTATGAAGAAGGTTGCCGGTACGCTGAAGATTGACCAGGCACAGTATCGTGAACTTGAAGCATTCTCAAAGTTCTCAAGTGATATGGATGCTGTGACGGCGATGACGCTGGACCGTGGACGTAAGAACAATCAGTTGCTTATCCAGCCTCAGTATTCACCTATGCCCGTAGGTGAGCAGGTAGCCATACTGTATTGTGGCGTACACGGATTGATGCGTGACGTGCCCATCGATCAAGTTCGTGAATGTCAGAACCAGTTCCTCGATAAGTTACGCTCATCCGCACCAGAGGTTATCGAAACGCTTGCCGCTGGTAAGATAGATGACGAGGTGACGAAGAAGATAGAAGCTGTCATGGCCGACATCGCAGGAACGTATAAAAAGTAACAGCCTATGCCAAGCCTGAAAGAAATTAAGGGCCGTATTGCTTCGGTAAACAGCACACGAAAGATTACCTCTGCCATGAAGATGGTGGCTTCCTCGAAGCTGCACCATGCGCAGGTGGCTATCCAGAACATGCTGCCATACGAAACGATGCTTGAGCATATTCTGAAATCGTTCCTCGCTGCCGAGGCAGAGCCACAGACCATCTTTGACCAGGAACGTCCTGTGAAGCGCGTAGCCATTGTCGTATTCTCCAGCAACTCATCGCTGTGCGGTGGCTTCAATGCCAACGTCATCAAGCTGATGCAGCGCACGGTGGATGCCTACACCCAGGAGTTGGGGCAGGGCAGTGTCGAAGTGTGGCCCATCGGTCGCAAGGTGGCAGAGAAGGCCCGCAAGCTGGGCTACGACGTGCAGTGCGACTATGCCGAACTGATAGACCATCCTCAGGTGCGCCAATGCATCGACATGGCCATGGAATTGGGCCGTCGTTTCGCAGAAGGCGAGGTAGACCGCGTGGAGATTCTGTATCATCACTTCAAGAGTGCCGGTTCGCAGATTCTGACCAACAAGACTTTCCTGCCCATTGACCTGGAGGCTGAGTTGGGCCGAGACCACGAGCGCGATTTGACCAGCAACATTGCAACGAAGAAAGCGCAGGACTATCTGCGCAAGAACCGCCGGCAGCGCGAGACGAAGGAGGGTGAGGTTGCACCGCTTAACGACAACTTCATCGTTGAACCCGACATGAACACCGTCTTGTCGAAGCTGTTGCCCAAGATGGCACATCTGATGCTCTACACAGCTCTCCTTGACAGTGTGGCCTCTGAGCATGCCGCCCGTATGGTAGCCATGCAGACCGCCACGGACAATGCCGACGAGTTGCTGCGCCAGCTGAACCTGCAGTACAACAAGTCGCGCCAGCAAGCTATCACCAGCGAACTGCTCGACATTGTCGGCGGCAGCGTAAACAATTAACGATGAGAGGTAAGGGTAGCAATCTCTTGCCTCTCATTTTTTCCCTATCAACCATTTAAGAATATCAAACTAAACTTATGAAAAAAGGAATTTTATCGGTGGTCCTCGTGGCCATGACACTGCCGACGATGGCGCAGCAGGTAAAATACAGCGTCAGCGGCACGTCGGCGAAGAACGGCCAGAAGGTCTACCTGATTGACCGGCTGAGCGAACGGCCCATTGACAGCGTGACCGTTGCCAACGACAAGTTTGCCTTCAGCGGCACGGCCGAGAAGAACGCCCTCATGGCCGTGAGGGCGGGTGGAAGCCAGTGGGAGACGCCGTTCTTCAACGACGGCATGCCCGTGACCATCAACGTCAACGACAGCACGCTGAAAGGCTCGGTGCTGAACGAGCGGCTGACGAAGTACGACCTGGAGATGGACGCTCCGAGCAAGGTTTTCAATGCCAAGGTCGCCAAGCTGACAAGGGCGGAAATCGGTGCCCGCCAGGACGAGCTTATGGCCGAGTACAATAAGATACAAGCCCACCAGACGGCGATGACCAACAAGATTTTCCAGGACGAGTCGAACACGCTCATTCCGGTGGCCTTCGCCCAGTTGTACTTCTTCGACAACGGGTGGGACGCCTACGACGAGCTGGTTGCCCAGCGAGTGGCCTACGCCGGTCATCCCTATCTGAAGAAAGCCAAGGACGACGTGGAGAAAATCCTGAAACCCAAGGACAGTCCGCAGACCGCCTTCATCGGCCAGCAGTACACCGACCTCGAGATGGCCGATGCCAACGGCAAGATGCACCGCATCAGCGACCTCGTGGGCAAGGGCAAGTGGGTGCTCGTAGACTTCTGGGCGTCATGGTGTGGTCCCTGTCGCGCCGAGATGCCCAACGTGCTGGACGCCTACAACAAATACCACGCCAAAGGTTTCGAAATCGTCGGCATCTCCTTCGACCAGAAGAAGGAAGCATGGGTCAAGGCCGTTGAGCAGCTGAAAATGCCGTGGCTGCAGATTTCCGACTTGAAGGGCTGGAAATGCGCCGCCGCTCCCGTCTATAAGGTTGAGGGCATTCCCGACAACATCCTCATCGACCCGCAGGGCAAGATCGTCGACCGCGCGCTTCGCGGCAAGATGCTGCACAGGCGCCTGCAAAAAATCTTCGGCGAGTAACATCGCTCAAGTTTCTATCATGATTATAAAGGGCTGACTCCGTGAGGAATCAGCCCCTTTTTTAAAATTACCAAATTGGAGTCAGACGAACGTCACTTGTTAATATGTGTTAACCATCTGACATCAGATAGCCTTCCCAGGCTTCCGGCGGGCTTCATCTGGCACCAGATGGCTCTCACCGGGAATAGATGAAAAAACTGCTAATACATCCAACATAATCGGAAATAATTTCGTAATTTTGTGGCGGTTATGAAGAAAACAAAGATTATTGTGTTGCTGTGCGCCACGCTGATGGCAGGGTGCGGACAGAAGTCGGAGACGGAGAATTCGGCCTTCGGACGCTACGTGGAGCAGTTGGACGACAACCGCATGCGCCAGTCGCTGCACCACGCGATGGACAGCGACTCGTCGCGATGGGCTGCCGTGGGGGCGCTGAAACAATACTACGCCAAGAGCGAAAAGCCCGTGTGGTACGACCGCCAGGGGGTGAGCGACGATGCCGACCAGCTGCTGGCATACCTGCGCCGCGAACTGCCGCAAAACGGGCTCGACACGGCGGCATTCCACATGGCCGAGATAGCCACCGACCTGCAGACGGTCCGCGAACTGGCCTTCGACTCGCTGGGCGTTGACATCAACGACGTGCTGCCCCGCCTGGACTATCACCTGTCGCGCGCCTTCGTGGTCTACGCCACCTACCAGCGCTACGGATTCGTGCGCCCTGACAAGCTGCTGAACGGCGCTTTCATGCGGGACGACAGCACGGGATATGCGCGACTGTTCGACTATCAAGTGGAGGCGCCCGACTATCAGCACGCCGTCCACCAGCTGACTGCCGACGACCGCATGAACTACCTACAGTCCTCGGGCCCCCAGAATCCGCTCTATATCACCTTACGTGAAGCGCTGTCAAAGACAACAAGTCGGCAAGCCAGACAGCAGTTGCTGGTCAACATGGAACGTTGCCGTTGGCGCACGAAACAGCCCGACCGCACGCCTCGGGTATTGGTTAACCTGCCCGCCCAGCAGCTGTGGGCCATCCATTCCGATTCCGTACTGGACATGCGTATCTGTTTTGGAGCAAAAGCCACGAAAACCCCTGTCTTGTGCAGTGAAATCAAGTATATGCAGGTCAACCCCGACTGGCTGATTCCCTTCAGCATCATCAAGAAGGACGTGGTGCGCCATGAGCACGACTCGGCATACTTTGCCCGCAACCATTATTATATCGTAGACCGCCAGACGGGCGACACGCTGAACCCCGTCCAGGTGTCTGCCGACCAGATGCGCTCAGGCAAGCTGCGCATCGGACAGACGGGTGGGGCACACAACTCGCTGGGCCGCATCATCTTCCGATTCCCGAACCAATTTGACATCTATCTCCACGACACGAACAACCGCGGCGCATTTAGTCGCGACCGCCGGGCACTGTCACATGGTTGCATCCGTGTGCAGAAACCCTTCGAACTGGCGCAGTTCCTCTTGCCCGACGCCACCGAATGGGAACTCGACCGGTTGCGCATCTCGATGGACTTGGCACCCGTTTCAGAGCAAGGCATGAACTGGCTAGAGGAACATGCCGACGATGCAAAACCCCACCGGCTGGTCAGCTATGCTAAAGTATCACCGTCCGTTCCCGTCTACATCGTGTATTACACCGTCTATCCCAATCCGGCCACAGGAACGCTCGAGACATTCCCGGACGTCTATGGCTACGACGCACTCATCCTGCGCGAGATAAAGCCCTGGTTGGCAGAAAATCCATCATAAATTTGGTTTTTCATTCCGTTTGAAGTAACTTTGCAGACAATTATGAAAGAAGTAACGATTCAAGATGCAAACCTACGCAAGGCAGCCGGTGAGGGAATGGACTCCTTCGTCGCTGTTTTTGTTTCCGCCATCAAGGAAGCCATCGGCGGTGAACTGACCGCAGAGACCATGGCACAGCTGAACAGCGACCAGATAACCCTCTTGGCATGGGACACGATGCACGCGGAAGTGATGGACGGCGGCTTCGTACAGTTGATTCATAATGGCTACGGACCCTTTATCTTCAAAAACCCCTTCGCCAAGGCTGTCAAGCTGTGGGGCATGAAGGAACTGTCGAAACTGGTGTATGATGCCCATACACTCTACAACAAATACCACGAGGCACTGGAGCGTGACTGTACCGACGACGAGTTCATGGCATTGTTCGAGCAATACCCGGAGTTTGATGACATGGACGACCTTTTCGTGGAACAGGAAGAGGAATGGACTGAACAGATAGCCCGCTATATCGACGAGCATATCGAGCGCTTTGCAACGGTGAAAGACTGAAAAAGGAAAATGAATAAGGAAGAAGAATTAATCAGGAAGAAAAGTCCTGTCAACATACGCAACAAGAAGGCTTCATTTGAATACTTCTTTATCGAAACCTATACGGCAGGCATTGTGCTAACGGGAACGGAAATCAAAAGCATACGTCTGGGCAAGGCCAGTCTGGTAGATACCTACTGCGTCATTACCAACGGTGAACTGTGGGTGAAGGGGATGAACGTGTCGCCCTATTTCTATGGCTCCTACAACAACCACGAGATGAAACGCGACCGTAAACTGCTGCTCACACGCCGTGAGATTCAGAAGTTGGCGGCTGCCACCAAACAGACGGGTTATACCATTGTACCTTTGCTGGTGTTTATCGACCAGAAAGGGCGCGCCAAGATGGACATTGCCCTGTGCAAGGGTAAGAAGGAGTTTGACAAGCGACAGACGCTAAAAGAAAAAGAAGACAAACGCGAAATGGATCGCGCTATGAAGGTATATCGATGAACACCACACTCAAAGACTTAGCAAAACAGCGCATCCTGATTCTTGACGGAGCTATGGGCACGATGATTGGCAAGCTCATGGGAAAAACCGGAAACTCGGATGAATTGAATCTCACGCGACCTGACGTCATTGAAGAGATACATCGTCGCTACCTGAAGGCAGGTGCAGACATCATTACCACCAATACATTCAGTTCACAACGTATTTCGCAGGCTGACTACCACCTGGAAAACCAGGCCCGGCAGATGGCGCTGGCTGGTGCTCGTCTCGCCCGAAAGTGTGCCGATGCTTTTGCCTCCTCGGAAAAGCCCCGTTTTGTGGCTGGCTCTATCGGCCCAACCAACAAAACGTGCTCCATGTCGCCTGATGTCAGCAATCCCGCGTTGCGTGAGTTGACCTATGACACCTTGTTTGATGCGTATTTCGAGGAGGCTGACGCACTGTTAGAAGGAGGCGTTGACGCCATTCTTATTGAAACCATCTTCGATACGCTGAATGCTAAGGTGGCCATTGATGCCTCGCTGCAAGCCATGAGCCAGCGCCGTCGCGAGGTGCCCATCATGATAAGCGTGACGGTGAGCGACCTTGCCGGTCGTACGCTGAGCGGCCAGACGCTTGACGCTTTTCTGGCTAGTATTAGCACATATCCTATTTTCAGCGTCGGACTGAATTGCTCGTTCGGAGCTCGTCAGATGATGCCATTCCTGCGTCAGCTGGCCCGCAAGTCACCCTATTATATCAGTGCCTATCCCAATGCAGGACTGCCCAATGCCATGGGACTCTACGACGAGACCGCTGAGAGCATGGCGCCGCAGATGGGACAGATGGTGGACGAAGGACTGGTCAATATCATCGGTGGCTGTTGCGGTACCGATGAGCATTTTATCGAAAAGTATCCAGCCTTGGTCGAGGGCAAACAGCCACGAAAACCGGTGGCACCGTCCACGACGATGTGGCTCAGCGGACTCGAAATGCTGGACGTGACGCCCGACGTACATTTTGTTAATGTGGGTGAACGTTGTAATGTGGCAGGTTCAAGGAAATTCCTTCGACTGATTAAGGAGAAACAATACGATGAAGCCATCTTCATCGCTAGGAAACAGGTGTCAGACGGGGCCTTGGTCATTGACATCAATATGGACGACGGTCTGTTGGATGCCCGTCAGGAGATGGTTACTTTCCTCAACATGATAGCCTCCGAGCCAGATATCGCCTCTGTTCCCGTGATGATTGACTCATCAGACTGGAACACCATCGTCAGCGGACTGAAATGCGTTCAGGGCAAAAGCATCGTGAACAGCATCTCATTGAAGGAAGGCGAGGAAGTTTTCATTCAACATGCCCTCGATGTCAAGCGATACGGTGCTGCCGTTGTCGTCATGTGCTTTGACGAACAAGGTCAGGCAACTAGTTTTGAGCGCAGGATAGCGATAGCCCGGCGAGCCTATGACATCCTGACTCAGCAGGTAGGAATGAATCCGCTCGATATCATTTTCGACCCGAATATCCTGGCTGTCGCTACCGGCATGCCAGAGCACGATGCCTATGCCGCCGACTTTATCAAGGCCACCCGTTGGATTCGTCAGAACCTGCCCGGAGCTCATGTCAGCGGAGGCGTCAGCAACCTGTCGTTCTCGTTCCGTGGCAACAACTATATCCGCGAGGCCATGCATGCTGTGTTCCTCTATCATGCCATTCGGGCTGGTATGGACTTCGGCATTGTCAATCCGGCTACGAAAGTGCTGTATTCGGACATTCCCCGCCAACAACTTGATATCATTGAAGATGTTATTCTGAACCGCAGGAAAGATGCAGCAGAACGACTGATTGCGCTGGCTGCTGAACTGGCTGCTACGGATGAGAAGACGAAAGGAATCCCCGCGACGAATGACGACAGCAAGGCTCGGAAGAATGCCAGTGTAGAAGAACGCCTTCAACAAGCACTCATCAAGGGTGTCGGCGATTATTTACAGGAAGATTTGGCTGAAGCCCTCAAACAATATCCGAAGGCTGTAAACATCATTGAAGGTCCGCTGATGGCAGGCATGAATCAGGTCGGCGAACTCTTTGGCGCCGGCAAGATGTTTCTGCCGCAGGTTGTGAAGACTGCTCGTACGATGAAACAGGCAGTTGCCATCCTACAGCCCTACATCGAGGCTGAGCGCTCTGAGGGCGCCAAGAAAGCAGGAAAAGTGCTCTTAGCCACCGTCAAGGGCGATGTCCACGATATTGGAAAAAACATCGTCAGTGTGATTCTCGCCTGTAACAACTACGAAGTGATCGACATGGGTGTAATGGTTCCTGCCGAACAGATAGTGCGCAAGGCCATTGAGGAGCACGTAGACATGATAGGACTCTCAGGACTGATCACTCCCTCACTGGAAGAAATGGTCAATGTGGCTCATGAAATGCAACGAGCCGGACTGGATATTCCCATTATGATTGGTGGTGCGACTACCAGCGAATTACATGTCGCCCTAAAGATAGCTCCTGTCTATGGCGGTCCTGTAGTATGGATGAAGGATGCTTCGCAAAATGCGCTTGTCGCAGCAAAGCTGATGAACAAGACGGACGAACAACAAATGGAAAAAGAACTTGATGCTCGCTATGAGCATCTGCGCGAGTCGTACCAGCAAGAACAACAACAGCTATTGTCTCTGGAAGAAGCCCGTAAGAACAAGCCTGATTTCTGGGAAAATTAATTTGAATCATATTATATGAATATGCGAAAGATCATACTTTTCATCGCTTTCCTACTGGGTGTAACGTTGTGTGCTCAGCCTAAGCGAGAGTTCCGTGGAGCATGGATACAGTGTGTTAACGGACAGTTCATGGGTATGGGTACTGAAGCCATGCAACGTACCCTGTCGTATCAATTGGACGAACTGCAGAAGGACGGCTGTAACGTCATCATCTTCCAAGTACGTCCTGAGTGCGATGCGCTCTACGAGAGCTCGCTGGAGCCTTGGAGTTACTATCTCACCGGCCAGCAGGGACGGGCGCCACAGCCATATTGGGATCCTTTGGCATGGATGGTAGAACAATGTCACAAGCGCGGCATGGAGTTGCACGCATGGATCAATCCTTATCGTGCCAAGACCAAGACGGCTCATACAAATGCTTACAATCATGTTATCAGTCAGCATCCGGAGCGTTGTTTCCAATATGACGGATTGACATTGCTCAATCCTGCGCTTCAGGAGAACCGCGACTACATCTGTGATGTGGTACGCGACATACTGCAACGTTATGATGTCGACGGACTGCATATCGACGACTATTTCTATCCCTATCCAGTGGATGGACTGCCCATTCCTGACGATGCCTATTTCCGTGCCAACAATTATGGAATAGCCAACCTCGGTGACTGGCGCCGCCATCATGTGAACCTTTTCATAGAACAGGTGTTCAATACCATTCGTGAAACCAAGCCTTGGGTGAAGTTTGGCGTTTCTCCTTTTGGTATCTACCGCAACATAAAGAACGATCCCAATGGTAGCCGTACCAATGGTTTGCAGAACTATGACCAGTTGTATGCTGACGTTCTGCTGTGGTGTAACAAAGGATGGGTTGACTATTGTGTTCCCCAGCTCTATTGGGAGATTGGACATAAGGCTGCCGACTATGACGAGTTGATACATTGGTGGGATAAGTATTGCAAGAATACCACGCTTGTTATTGGCGAAGATGTTGAGCGTACAGCCAAGTTCAATCAAATGGCTCGCAAGATGATGCTGCATGCCGAGTTGCCTAACGTGAAGGGTACCGTGCTGTGGTATGCCAAGGCAGCCGTTGACAATATCGGAGGCTATGGTAGTCGGCTACGCGATTTCTACTGGCGTTATCCTGCCTTGCAGCCTACGATGAAGCATATTGATGGCAAAGCCCCTAAGAAGCCCCGTAAAGTGAAGGCTATTGACATTGAAGGCAAGAAAGTTCTTTTCTGGACAGCCCCCAAGGGCAACGGATGGAAGGACGAAGCAGTTAACTATGCCGTCTACCGCTTCGAAAATGGCGAGCGCATCAACCTTGATGACCCATCGAAAATGGTCGCAATCACCCGTGATACCCATTACGAACTTCCCGATGCAGCAGAGGGTAGCCGTTGCGTGTATGCGGTTACAGCCCTCGACCGAATGCAGAACGAGAGTAGTTATAAGAAAGTAAAAGTGAGGTATTAGCCTTGCATGTATGGGTTGTATGTCAGCTCATCTGCAATCGTGCTTTGAGGACCATGACCTGAAAGCACGATTGTTTCTTTTGGTAGTTTGCTGACCACATTTCTCAGGCTATTTTCCATCTGTTGCCATGAGCCACCATCGAAGTCTGTGCGTCCGATGCTCATACGGAACAAGGTGTCTCCGGTGAAAGCCGTCTTCTCCGCTTCACAGTAGAGCAGGGCAGAGCCAGGTGTATGTCCTGGTGTCTGAATCACACGCAGTTCATGGTGACCGAAGGTGATGGTGTCACCATCCTTTAGCCATCTACCCACCTCGGGCTGTGCTTCTTCAAGCTGCATGCCGAACAGGGAGCTGGCTTGCTTTCCCAAGTCGCTGATGAGGTATTCGTCCTCGCTGCACACTTCCACCTTCAATCCGTATTCTTTGTAGATGAAGGCATTTCCAAAGTTATGGTCCAGATGCCCGTGGGTAGCTATCAGGTGGGTGGGGGTCAACTGCTTATCACGGATATATGCTATCAGTGCATCCTTCTCGTCCTGGTAATAGACACCACAGTCAATGATGACACATTCTTTGCTCTCATCGCTTATGACGTAGCAATTCTCCTGTAAAGGGTTGCACATGATTCTTTTAATCTCTACCATAGCTTTTGACTATTTAAACGGGAACGTATATACAATGTTTTTCTTTAAACCACTCTTCTTCGAACCAGTTGCTTAGTTCTTCAGTCTCGACGATGCGACGAAAAGGCTGCGTTTCAGCTTGTAAGTCACCACCCTTTAGACAAATGACACCATTAGGCAACGCATTCTGTTGTTCTTTGGAAATGTTCTTGCGCACGATTTTCATCAGGTCGGGAAGTGGCATAACAGCTCGACTGACGACGAAATCGTATTTCCCTTTTTCTTCTTCGCCTCGCAGATGTTCGGGATGGCAATTCTTTAGCCCAATAGCATTGCACACTTCTTGGGCAACACGTATTTTCTTGCCTGTTCCGTCGATCAATTTAAACTCACAATCGGGAAAAAGGATAGCCAATGGAATACCCGGGAAGCCGCCGCCCGTTCCGAAATCAAGGATGCGGGAACCTGCCGTAAAGCGGATCATTTTGGCAATAGCCATCGAGTGAAGCACATGATGCTCGTATAAGTTGTCGATGTCTTTGCGTGAAATGACATTGATTTTTGCATTCCAGTCACGATACAAAGTGTCGAGCGCAGCAAACTGTTGCTGTTGCTCGACACTGATGTTGGGGAAATATTTCAGGATGATATTCATTTTCTATAGCGTTATAGCACGATAACGTTATGAAGGCATTTATCCATTCATCGACAGCAGGAACTCCTCGTTCGAGTGCGTCTGCATCAAACGGTCGTGGACGGTGTTCATTGCCTCGATGGGGTTCATTTCTGCGATAAACTTGCGGATGATCCACATGCGATTGAGCGTGGTCTGGTCTTGCAGCAGGTCGTCGCGACGCGTAGAACTCTGTACCAGGTTGACAGCAGGGAATATTCGCTTGTTGGCCAACATACGGTCGAGCTGCAGTTCTGAGTTACCAGTACCCTTGAATTCCTCGAAGATTACCTCGTCCATCTTTGAACCCGTATCAGTTAAAGCTGTTGCGATAATCGTCAGCGAACCGCCATTCTCGATGTTACGGGCAGCACCGAAAAACCGCTTGGGCTTTTGCAGGGCATTGGCATCCACACCACCAGTAAGTACTTTTCCGGATGCCGGGCTGACGGTGTTATAAGCACGTGCCAAACGGGTAATAGAGTCAAGGAAGATAACCACATCATGTCCGCATTCCACCATACGCTTAGCTTTCTCCAACACGATGCCGGCAATCTTCACATGTCGGTCGGCAGGTTCGTCGAAGGTTGAAGCGATCACCTCAGCATTCACCGTGCGGCTCATGTCGGTAACCTCTTCAGGACGCTCATCGATGAGCAGCATCATGATATATGCCTCGGGGTGGTTTGCGGCAATGGCATTGGCGATATCCTTCATCAAGATGGTCTTACCGGTCTTGGGTTGTGCCACGATGAGTGCACGCTGACCTTTACCGATAGGTGCGAAGAGATCAACGATGCGTACCGATGGGTTGGTGGTAGACGGATCGCCACAAAGCTTGAATTTCTCTTCAGGGAAGAGTGGTGTCAAATGTTCGAATGACACGCGGTCTCGTACTTCCTGAGGTTGGCGTCCGTTGATGGTCTTTACTGTGCTCAAGGCAAAGTATTTCTCGTTGTCGTGGGGGGGACGAACGGTGCAGTCAACGACGTCACCAGTCTTCAGACCATAGCGTTTGATCTGTTGTGGACTGACGTAGATATCGTCAGGTGACGACAAGTAGTTATAATCTGATGAGCGCAGAAATCCATAGCCGTCCTGGAGGATTTCCAACACGCCGTTACCGGTAATGAGGTCAGCGAAGTCGAACTTGTCGCCACTTGGTGCTGTATTATAACTTGGACGTTCCATCGGCATTGACATCTCGGGAATCTGTGACATCGGACGATCGAAAATGTCTAGTGAAGGAATAGCAGCGCCGTCCTCAATGGGTAGGTCGACGACGGGGATGAAGTCGGTGCCGTCTCCGGGATCTCCTTCCCAAACACCGTCAGTAAAGGTGCTTGCTTCCTGAGGCTGAGCCATCTTTTGCTGCAATTGACTCAGCAATTCGGGATCTATAGATTCCTCGTTCGTCGTGATTTCGGCTTCAGGGATTTCTTTGTCTTCTTCGGCTTCTGCAACAGCGTCTGCAGCTTCTTCGGCAGCATTCTCTTCTTCAGCCATTTTAGCAGCTGCTATTTCTTCCAATTCCTTCTTCGACTTGCGTCCACGCTTCTTTGGAGCCGGCTTTTCTTCAACAGTAGTATCCACGCTCTTCTCGTCAGCAGCGGTCTGTTGCTCGGCGGCCTCCTGTTCGGCGAAAAGTGTGTCGAGCGACTTCTTCTTGGTAGCTTTTGTGGCTTTCTTATCAAGATTCTCGCCGTCTGTGCCGTTTACGGTATAAACTTTGTTCGTGTCCTTGGCTATGCGGGTTCGCTTGCGCTTGGGAGTTGTCGATTCTGCAGCAGAGTCTTCCGCCGCCTTGTCTAAAATGGCGTAGATAACGGTCTCCATTTCGTCGTCCTGAGAGACCTTGACACCCAATTTATTGGCTATCTCCATCAGTTCGGGGATAGGCATCTTAATTAATTCGTCTTTCGTGTACATATAGATATACAGTAATTCGTTATTTGTTTTCGAAATGTTGAAATTGATTTTGGAAATGAAGTGCTTCACGGATGGAAACACATTTTTCTGAAATGCGTTGCAAAGTTACACTTTTTTTCTGAATTGTCCAAACATGAAGTCACAAAATTCTCTTCTGTCATGTAAAAATCGTTAATTTCATGGTTTTGCATTCATGCCATCAACAAAATATTCGTAATTTTGTAGGGCTGGAAATAAACGACGAAAATCGCTATGAAGATCATTCATGTGGACATGGACCAGTTTTTTGCTGCTGTCGAGCAACGTGACAACCCTGAACTGAAAGGTAAACCGATTGCAGTAGGGCACGATGCCGAGCGTGGGGTGGTGTCGACTGCAAGCTATGAGGCGCGCCGGTATGGGGTACATTCCGCACAGTCTATACAGGTGGCAAAGAAGCGTTGTCCGCAGTTGATCATCGTAGAGCCTCATTTTCACCGATATAAAGAGGTATCTATGCAGTTGCGTGGTATTTTCCATGACTATACGGACCTGATAGAGCCCATCTCGCTGGATGAAGCTTTCCTGGATGTAACGGAAAACAAGAAAGGCATTGAATTGGGGGTGGAAATAGCACGAGAGATTAAAAAACGTATCTATGAGACTACAGGACTCACGGCTTCTGCAGGGGTGAGTTATTGTAAGTTCCTGGCGAAGATCGCATCTGACTGGCGAAAACCTGACGGGCTAACGGTTATCCATCCTGACAGGGCATTGGACTTCATTGCACAACTGAAAGTGGAGAAGATATGGGGAGTAGGGCAGAAGACGGCTGAGAAGATGCACCGCATGGGTATCTTCACAGGAGCTGACTTGCGACGCACTCCTACAGCCCGACTGACGCAGGAGTTTGGCAAGATGGGACTCGTGTTCCACGACTTCGCAAACGGTATAGACAACCGGTCTGTCATCTCAGAATGGAAACGGAAATCGGTGAGCTGTGAACGGACTTTTGAAAAGGATATCTATGTAAAATCAGATGTGTCCATCCATTTGTATCATACTATTTTGGAACTGGTGCGTCGCATAGAGAAAGCTGATTTTGAAGGACGGACACTGACGCTGAAAGTGAAATTCCAGGATTTCCAGCAAATAACGCGCAGCATGACTGTTGACCATGTTCTGCGTAACAAAGATGACATTATGCCGATTGCCAAGCAACTGATGGATGACGTGGAATTCAGTATGCATCCTATCAGACTTTTGGGATTAGGTGTTTCTAATCCTGGTAGTGCGCAGGCTAATGGAATGCCAGACGGGCGTCAAAGGGTATCCGGCCATCAGCTGAAATGGGTGGAGTTGGAACTGGATTTCAGACCGTGGCCAGTGGAATAGCATATTGACGATACCGGACAATTATCTGGAACTATACAATAGAAGGTAATGACGGAAATAGTTCACCTTCACGTATGAAAAACAAAGAAGGCTGCCCTCGCAATGGAGAGCAGCCTTTTCTTATGGTCGGCGGAGTAGGGGATTACTCACCCTTCTCCATCTTTGCCTTCAGCTCAGCGAGTACGTCGATGTCACCCAGTGTTGTGCTGGCAGCAACGTTCTCAATCTTCGGAGTGTCGTTCTTCGGAGCACGAGCCTTCTTGGCTGCAGCCTTCTTCTCCTCACGCTGAGGATCCTCGAAGGTGCGGCTGTGAGACAGGATGATGCGCTTAGAGTCCTTGTTGAACTCGATAACCTTGAAGGGCAACGTCTCACCCTGAACGGCCTGTGTGCCATCCTCCTTCTGCAGGTGCTTAGGAGTAGCGAAGCCTTCTACGTTCTCGTCGAGTGCTACGACAGCACCCTTCTCGAGCAGTTCGGTAATCTTACCCTCGTGGATAGAACCAACGGTGTACTTCTCCTCGAAGACATCCCAAGGATTTTCCTCGAGCTGCTTGTGACCGAGAGAAAGACGGCGGTTCTCCTTGTCGATGTCAAGAACGACAACGTCGATCTGTGCACCAACTTGAGTAAACTCTGAAGGATGCTTAACCTTCTTGGTCCAAGAGAGGTCGCTGATGTGAATCAGACCGTCAACACCTTCCTCGAGCTCAACAAATACACCGAAGTTGGTGAAGTTGCGAACCTTAGCGGTGTGCTTAGAACCAACAGGATATTTAACCTCGATAGCCTCCCAGGGATCTTCCTTGAGCTGCTTGATGCCGAGTGACATCTTGCGCTCGTCGCGGTCGAGAGTCAGGATGACTGCCTCGATTTCATCGCCAACCTTCAGGAACTCCTGAGCTGAGCGGAGGTGCTGGCTCCAAGACATCTCTGATACGTGGATAAGACCCTCAACACCAGGCTGGATCTCAACGAATGCACCGTAGTCTGCAATAACGACTACCTTACCCTTAACGTGGTCGCCCACCTTGAGGTTAGCATCCAAAGCATCCCAAGGATGAGGAGTGAGCTGCTTCAGACCGAGGGCAATGCGCTTCTTCTCGTCGTCGAAGTCGAGGATAACGACATTGATCTTCTGGTCGAGTTCGACAACCTTGTGTGGATCGTCTACGCGGCCCCAAGACAGGTCGGTGATGTGGATGAGTCCGTCAACACCGCCCAGGTCAACGAATACACCGTAAGAAGTGATGTTCTTAACGATACCTTCGAGAATCTGACCCTTCTCAAGTTTGCCGATAATCTCCTTCTTCTGAGCCTCGAGTTCAGCCTCAATAAGAGCTTTGTGAGAAACGACAACATTGCGGAACTCCTGGTTGATCTTAACAACCTTGAACTCCATGGTCTTGCCAACGAACTGGTCGTAGTCGCGTATGGGGTGTACGTCGATTTGAGAACCGGGCAAGAAGGCCTCGATACCAAATACGTCTACAATCATACCACCCTTCGTGCGGCACTTGATGTAGCCCTGAATAACCTCCTGAGCCTCGAGTGCAGCGTTCACACGCTCCCAGCTCTTTGACATGCGGGCCTTCTTGTGCGAGAGCACCAGCTGACCCTTCTTGTCCTCGGCATTCTCTACGTAAACCTCTACAACGTCACCTGCCTTCAGGTCGGGATTGTAACGGAACTCAGAAGCGGGGATGATACCATCGCTCTTGTAGCCGATGTTAACAACGACTTCCTTCTTGTCGACGCTGATGACGGTTCCATCAACAACTTGATGCTCGCTTACTTTGTTCAGCGTCTCATCATACGCTTTGTCAAGCTCTTCCTTGCTGACGTTGGCCACGGTGCCATTCTCGAACTCATCCCAGTTGAAGTCCTGTAACGGCTGGACGTTTTTTGTTAATTCTGACATAATAAATAATTTTTTGCCCCTCGTTTTGTTTGTCAGGGCTGGATCTGGACAGACGTTTACCAGACCATCTTTAAAAGGTTAATAATGAATAGGAGTCAGCGCCTGTTCCGGCTCCTATTTCCCCTTTAGGGGATAAAACGGCTGCAAAGGTACGAAAAAGGGGGGAGAAGAAAGCTTTATCAAGTGGACAAGGAGAAAGATTTACGGTTTTTTAACATCTTCCGATGCTTTCTTGAGTTTTTTCTTGATACCGAAGAGGTCTCGAATGCCATCAAAGTCTTTCTTCATGATGATGCCAATGCCCTGGGTGTTCAGTGAACTACGAGTAAAGTATCGGTCATTGCTTTGATTGTATACTTTAAGTGCCAGGTTACCATTGGGGAACAGCAGGTAGCGAATGTCGAAGTCGCCAATGAACGAGTGGGTGGCTGTGGTGGCTTTGTCGCGATAGCCAAATTGTCCGTTGATGAGAAGGCGGTTGTTGAGCAATCGTCCACTGATAAGTCCTTCATATTCAGCATTGTTCCACCCTTCGTCACCGGTTGATATGTTGGCTCCGAAATTCCATTTATTGCTCTTGATGACCTGTCCAAGCACACTGTTGATTTGTCCACTGAGTGTACCCGACAGAAGACTTTGCATGGCGAGTGATGTCTTGCTGGGTCCTTCTTCGTTCTGGGTGGCATTGTTGGCTCCTTGCGGATAGAATCTTCCTACAGCCAGCAGGTAGATGACTTGCTGATTCATTTCCTCTTGTCCGTTGATGATGGAGCGTACCATTTGCTGCTCGTCAGTATTGACGTTGGGCATCTCCAGGTCAAAACCGATAATTGGTGCACGGGGCTGACCGGTAATGTTCATCAGACAGTTGACGCGTACGGTATTGGCAAATGAACGTCCTACGTTAAGGTCAGACAAGCTGACGCCATTAACCGTATGCTGGGCCTGCATGTTCAGCTGGGCATCATAGGGATCACCACCAAAGACAATTGTTCCGCCCTCGCGGAAGACGAAGTTTTTCTTGATGATGTTCTGGATGGTCAGTCCATAGGTGCCTTCAGTGATGGTGTAGGTGCCAAACATGTTGAAACCACCTTTATTATAATAGGTCGTCTGTAATTCGCCATTGCCTCGTAGCGTGATGTAGTCGTTTGTGCGCGGATCCATCAGCAGACGGATGGCAGCCTGTGGCGTCGCGTTCACCTTCAACCGCATATTAAGGTCTGAGCGGAAATTGTCTTCTTGTTGGGTATTCGACGATGTAGAGCCGTTCTCCTCGCCATGTGTGTTCCATTGAATAAACTCCTGATTATTGATAACATCCGTTGAAGCGGCATTATATACGAATACCGAATTTTGCAGTGGGGTAACATCAGCCTCAATCAGCACACTACCGTCTTGTCCGTGGATGGCGACGTCGCCATTGGCATATACAGTGCCATAGAATGCTTCCTCCCCAAAATCTTTGAAGTCATAGGCCAACAGGTTCTGAGCTTTGACGAAGATATCGTAGGTCATGTGCGTCAGTTCCTTATGGTGGATGCCACCCGTAAGAATGGCTTCGTGGTTATTGATATCGTAGATGCGGCAATTTGCGAATTCTATCTCGTTAGGAATCATGCGGACGGTGTCATTTCGCAGTTCATAATCAGTTCCCAGCGTAGTGACATGTACTTGTCCGTTCAACGTAAGCTGTCCAGTCAGATTAATGGCATCCAGCGGTCCTGCCAGTCTGACTTCTCCGTAGCCGTGTCCTTCGACGCTGCTCAGAAAACTGCTGGTGAACGACTGGGCGAAATCCAGATGGGTACCCTCCGCACGAATGCCCAAATCGATGAAGTTCCGATCGGGTGACACATAACCGTTAATGCGTGTTATTGCATCATCTCCATCGTTTGCAACAGCTTGTATGTCAATTTGCTTTTGCTCTTTATTCCAGTTAACATTGGCCTCTAGTGTGCCCATTCGTCCGTGCTCGAATTTGAAGTCATGAACGGTCAGTTTTCCATCCGCTTCAGGTGACCCGAAGATGCCTCTCACGCTACCGCCCCCCGTAGCAAGTCCGTTGAAGTCGACAGCGTCGAAATTTACCAGTTCGAGGACGTAGCTAATGTCGATGTCTCGCATTTGTACGGTCAGCGCGTCTTCCGAATTTTCAGAGACGACACCGTTGAGTGTCAGAAATTGCTTGTCGTTACGGATGGAGAAATTATTGATATCAATATGGTTTTTGGAATAACTGATAAATGACGGTTCGATAGTCCACTGCTGGTGGTGTACGTTGGCTTGCGAGGGTTCGATACTGATGTAAGCCATTTGTTTGTTGCCCAGTGTAGAGCCGAAGCTGACAGTAGCGTTCAGCTGTCCGCTCATCGGGTCTTCATCGTGGTTGTCCCACATAAACGCCGTGAACAGGTTGTTGTTGATAACATTTCCTTTGGCCGACAAGTCGAAATGTTTTCCATTGTCCATCTGTTTTGTGACGTTCAGTTCGTATTTCAGCGAGTCGCCAGGTGACGTGATGTTGACGATGCCATTGGAATATGCGCTCTCTTTATAAATAATATGTGGTACCTCGCATTCCAGTACGATGCTGTGCAGTTGGTCGTTAACCATACCTTCTAGTTTCATCGGCTCTTGCAGTTGGACGGGCAGTTGTAGCAACTTTTCTATCCAGTCGGACTTTTGGATTTCAGCAGAGATGACAAAATTATTATTTGTATGAGGGTTAACTTTTGGAATACCAGGCAGGGTGGGCAGTTTCGCCGCAATCATGTTGGTAAAGCTTTGTGGCAGCGTTTCATAATCGAAGTCGCCCGTTATCTCAACATGACCAAAGTCACTATTCAAAGTTATGTGGTGTGTCTCCTCGGTATAACTTGACTCGATATGAAGTGAGTCCAGCTTGTAATAACTGGTCGGCGACGACATCGTAAAGCCATGAAGGTCAATGCAACCCACAGCATCATTAAGATTGCTGGCAACAAACTCTGCACTCAGATTACCAGAGAAGACTGCATCGTCCCATTTATCCGTCAGATTGACGTGCTTAGGTGAGAAATGGTCTAAGACGGCTGTCAGCAGCACGTTTTTGGTACGGCCCTTCTGTTCCGCGTGTCCTTCAACGTCCAGCCCGATGTTCGGGTCGTTGATGGATGCTTTTCCGTGAAAGCCCTCTTTGTTGTATTGTCCGTTCAACTGAATGTTCTGGTATAGATAGCCGTTATAGTGGAAATTGCTAACCACACCATCGGCATTTAAGATGAATTTGCCATCCTTGGGTAGTTCACCATTCAGCGCTATCTGGGTGGCTATCTGTCCGAACTGCGGATTGTCGAGCAGCCGTTTCAGGTTCAGTCCGCTTGTGTTGATGTCTCCCTTGAAATAATGTTGGTCGGTTAAGGTCATATTGACTTTCACCTCTCCGGCATCTGTAGTGAGTACGTCTTGCGTGATGATATGTTGGATGCCTTGTCCGGTTGTTTTGCCTTTCAGGTGGATGTTTCCCAGTCGGTTCACGATGTCAGGCAGTTCGACACGTTTGCCCTTCAGGTTCTCCGAGATGAAGTTGATGGTCTTTCCAGACAGGTCCAGATGTTGTATGTCTGCCATCCACGCAGGGGCCTCTTGTCGCAGGTTTTTGATTGTTCCTTTAATGTCCAGTCCGATATCACCCGTTGTGGAACTGACTGTCAGGTGAGGCACATTCAGCGTTTCGCCTTGTCCATCGAAAGCTCCCTCCAATGACAGGGTACTATGGAATGTCTTTAGCGAAGGCAGCAAACAAGCCAGGTCTGCCAGCGTAATCGTTGAAGGCCGAATACTTCCCTCATAGGTCAGCGCCGGTGTCACAAAGTGGTCACCGCGGAATCGGTAATTGGCTTTGATGTCGCCCAGTTGCAGGTTTGTTCCAGGCATTCGCAGCACGAATTTCTCGAGCAGACTGCTATTCTTGCCCCCTTCGTAATGAAATGCCAGACGATTAATTTCAAGTCCCGATTGTTCATTCATCGTCAGTCGCTTTACGTTGATATTCAACGAATCATCCGTCAGCGCTTTCAAGACGATGTGTGCACTGATATCCTTCATCCAGAGGTGCTTTGGGTTGAGGACCCCAGGAGTTTTAGGGGCGTTGAGACAGTCATAGCTCACACTGGTATGCCGGATAATGAGTGATTGAATGCGCAAGTCGAGTGGGGTATGGCTCGTCGTATCTTTCGAAGCCAGCGAGTCAATCAAGAATTGACAGTTCAGTTTGTCGTTTTCAGTAGCCTGGTAGATGCGGGCGTGGGTACTAAACAACTGTGCTTTGGCGATGCTGATTTTTCCATCCATCAGTGGCAACAAGTCCAAACGTGCCGAAATCCGTCCACACCAAAGCATATCCTCGCCTTGTTGGTCTTCGATATCGACATCGTTGAGCGTCAGTTGTCCGAACAGTCTGACGTCGACTCGTCCAATGGTGACGTTGGTACCCAGTTTCTTTGCCAGAATCTTGGCAGCCTGCTCACCCATATATGCCTGTACCGGTGGCAGACTTGACAGGATAAAGAAAAAGATGTATAGACCGATGAAGGTCCATACGATGACGTTAGATATGCGCTTCAGAATCTTCAAAACTGGCAGTTAGAGATAGCAAATTATTTTGTTAATTTTCAATTTTGGTACAAAATTACATCAAAAAGTTGTGACGAGGGCATATTTTGGCAGATTTTTATCTTTCTTATCGCTAAAAATGATTAATTTTGCAGCATTCTTGTGAGAAACTATTCAAATTCATTGTTATAATGGTAAATGTAATCAAGTTACGAAAAGGCTTGGACATCAACCTCAAAGGCAAAGCTGAAGAGAAACTGATTCGACTGAAATCGAAAGGTCAGTATGCGCTGGTACCTGACGATTTCGAAGGAGTCACTCCAAAAGTTGTTGTCAAGGAGGGTGATCATGTCAAGGCCGGGGACGCTTTGTTTGTCAACAAGATGTATCCCGAAGTGAAGTTTGCCTCACCCGTTAGTGGAATAGTCCGCGAGGTGGTTCGTGGTGAACGAAGGAAAGTTCTCTGCGTGAAGGTGGATGCCGACGCCCAGCAGGAACATGTTGATTTTGGCAAGAAGGATGTAACCGCGATGGACGGCAAGCAGGTGGTCGACGCCTTGCTGGAAGCCGGAATTTTCGGTTATATCAATCAGTTGCCTTATGCTGTGTCAACCAATCCAAGTGTGCAGCCTAAGGCAATTTTTGTCTCAGCTCTGCGCGATAAGCCCCTTGCCGGTGATTTCCAGTTCGAGGTAAAGGAGCAGGAAGTAGACTTTGTGACGGGCATTATGGCACTGTCTAAGATTGCCAAGACGTATGTCGGCCTGGGCATCCAGCCGGAATTCCAGTCTCAAATCCGCAAGATGGGCATTGACAACTATGCCCAGTTGACAATTTTCGACGGTCCATGTCCTGCCGGTAATGTTGGCGTACAGGTAAACCACCTGTCTCCTGTCAACAAGGGCGAGGTGGTATGGACCATCGGTGATCCTACGGTGGTACTGTTCATTGGACGCCTGTTCAACTCAGGCAAGGTAGACCTTCGTCGCCGGGTAGCCCTCTGCGGTAGTGAGATTAAGTCTCCCGCATATGTCGACATGCTTGTTGGTGAAGAACTGTCCACGTTGCTGAGCAACAGCTACAACGCCTCGCATCATGTGCGTGTCATCAACGGTAACGTGCTGACGGGACGTCCAACGACGAAGGAAGGATACCTCGGTGCTCATACCAGTGAGATTACCGTTATCCCTGAAGGCGACGATGCCAACGAGCTCTTTGGTTGGATTCTTCCCCGTTTCAAGCAGTTCTCTGTGAGCCGCAGTTATTTCTCTTGGTTGCAAAACCTCGGTTTCGGCAGCAAGAAGAATTATGCGCTGGATGCCCGCATCAAGGGTGGCGAACGCCATATGATCATGAGTGGTGAGTACGACAAGGTGCTGCCTATGGATATCTACGGTGAATACCTCATCAAGGCTATCATCTCCGGCGACATTGACCGTCAGGAGGCGTTGGGTATCTATGAGGTTTCTCCTGAGGACTTCGCCCTGGCTGAGTTTGTCGATAGTTCCAAGTTGGAATTGCAACGTATTGTCCGTGAAGGTCTCAACATCCTCCGTAAGGAGAATGCTTAATGATGAATTAGGAAATAAGAATTATGAATTTACGAAATTATCTCAATAAGATTAAGCCGAACTTTGAGGAGGGTGGCAAGTTGCATGCCTTCCAGTCGGTGTTCGACGGCTTTGAGACCTTCCTCTACGTGCCCAACGACACGGCGAAGGCCGGTAGCGTGAATATTCACGATGCCATCGACTCGAAGCGTATTATGAGTATGGTGGTTATCGCCCTGATGCCCGCCATGCTGTTCGGTATGTATAATATCGGCTATCAGAACTACCTGGCTGCCGGCACCTTGGCTACCGCTTCGTTCCTCGAGGTTTTTGCCTATGGTTTCCTTGCTGTGCTGCCCAAGATTCTTGTGAGCTACATTGTAGGTCTGGGCATCGAGTTTGCCTGGGCACAGTGGAAGCATGAGGAGATCCAGGAGGGTTACCTCGTCAGCGGTATCATCATCCCATTGATTATCCCTATTGGTTGTCCGCTATGGATGCTGGCATTGGCGTGTGCCTTCTCGGTCATCTTCTGTAAGGAGATTTTCGGAGGTACCGGCATGAACATCTTCAATCCTGCCATTGCCGCACGTATGTTCCTGTTCTTCGCTTATCCCTCCAAGATGACGGGCGACACCGTCTGGGTAGCTCAGGACAGCATCTTCGGACTGGGCAACACGCTGCCTGACGGATTTACGGCAGCCACACCGCTCGGACAGATAGCTCAGGGTGTTAATCCTAACGCATCTATCTGCGATATGATTTGTGGCTTTATCCCCGGCTCTATCGGTGAGACCTCCGTCATCGCCATTGCCATCGGTGCCTGTCTCTTGTTGTGGATGGGCATTGCCTCTTGGCGCACCATGCTGAGTGTCTTCGTTGGCGGTGCCGTACTGGCCTTCATCTTCGAACAAACTGGTCAGTCTATGGTATGGTGGCATCACTTCATTCTGGGTGGCTTCGCATTCGGTGCCGTGTTCATGGCTACCGACCCCGTCACCTCTTGCCGCACAACCACAGGTCAGTATATCTATGGATTCCTCATTGGTGCGATGGCTATCATCATCCGTGTAATGAATGCCGGCTATCCCGAGGGTATGATGCTGGCCATCTTCTTTGGTAATATGTTTGCTCCCACGATAGACCATTTCATCGTTGAGCGCAATATCTCTAAACGCCAGAAAAGATTGAAGAATTGAAAAATTTAAAAATTGAAGATATGGCTAAGTTAAATACGAATTCTAACGCATACATTATAATATATAGTGCTGTGCTCGTGGTCATCGTGGCCTTCCTGTTGGCTTTTGTCTATCAAGCACTGAAGCCCATGCAGGATGCTAACGTGGCACTCGACGTGAAGAAGCAGATTCTCTATTCGCTCAACATCCGCGACCTGGATGGTGCGGAGGCTGAGGCAAAATATGCCGAGGTGGTGAGGGAAGAGAAAGAGAACGAAGACAACGGTCAGAAGGTTTATGAGTGTCAGATTGACGGTAAGAACATCGTTGTAGTGTCTCTCAAAGGCATGGGTCTTTGGGGCGGCATCAGCGGCTATCTGGCTGTTGACCCCGAGGGTAAGGTTTTTGGTGCCTATTTCAACCACGAGTCTGAGACAGCCGGTCTTGGTGCCGAGATCAAGGACTCTCAGGAGTGGCAGGAGAAGTTCATTGGCAAGAAGATCTGGGACGAGCAGGGCAACGTGGTTCTCTCAGTAGTAAAGAAGGTGGACAATCCCGAGTCGCAGGTTGACTGCGTGACAGGTGCTACCCTCACTTCGAATGGCGTAGATGCCATGCTGAAGGACGGCCTGAAGAACCTGCAGAATAAATAGTAAATTGTAAATTGTCAAATTGTAAATTACTATGGCATTATTCAGTAAACAAAATAAAGAGGTTTTCACAAACCCGTTGAATGTAGATCATCCAATCCTCGGACAGGTGTTGGGTATCTGCTCGGCGCTGGCTGTTACATCGCAGCTCAAGCCCGCCATCGTGATGGGGCTGGCTGTAACCGTTATCACAGCATTCTCTAACACCATCATCTCTATCATCCGCAACACTATCCCTAACCGCATCCGTATTGTGGTTCAGCTGGTGGTTGTAGCAGCCCTCGTAACCATCGTATCGCAGATTCTGAAGGCTTTTGCCTACGATGTTAGCGTACAGCTGTCAGTCTATGTCGGACTGATCATCACCAACTGTATCCTGATGGGTCGCCTCGAGGCATTTGCCATGCAGAACAAGCCCTGGCCCTCGTTCCTCGACGGTGTAGGCAACGGTCTGGGCTATGCCATGATACTCGTCATTGTCGGTGCCGTTCGCGAGCTGCTCGGACGCGGCTCACTGTTGGGATTCCAGATTATACCCGATGCCTGCTACGACTTCGGCTATGTCAACAATGGTATGATGACCATGCCTGCTATGGCGCTCATCCTCGTGGGATGTGTCATCTGGGTTCATCGTGCTTATTTCTACAAAGAGAAGAATTGAAGAATTGAAAAATTGAAGAATTGAAGAATTGAAGTTATATGGAACACGCAATAAGTCTTTTATTCCGTTCGATTTTTGTCGACAATATGATCTTCGCCTTCTTCCTCGGTATGTGCTCTTATCTGGCTGTATCGAAGACCGTGAAGACCTCATTGGGACTGGGCTGTGCCGTCACCTTCGTGCTCACCGTCACCGTTCCCGTCAACTATCTGTTGCAGACCAAGGTACTGGGTCCCGACTGCCTCGCTGATGGTGTCGACCTCAGCTACCTGTCGTTCATTCTCTTCATCGCTGTGATTGCCGGTATGGTGCAGTTGGTTGAGATGACTGTAGAGAAGTACTCACCATCGCTCTATGCCGCACTGGGTATCTTCTTGCCGCTGATTGCTGTCAACTGCGCTATTATGGGAGCTTCGCTGTTCATGCAACAGCGCATCCTGATGGATCCTTCTAACTCGCAGGCCATCACCTCCGTATGGGATGCTATCGTCTATGGCTTCGGCTCGGGTATCGGCTGGATGCTTGCCATCGTTGCTATGGGCGCCATTCGCGAGAAGATGCAATATTCCGACGTTCCCAAGCCCTTGCAGGGCCTCGGCATTGTGTTTATCACCGTAGGCTTGATGGCTATGGCGATGATGTGTTTCTCTGGCCTTAACATTTAATGGTCAATGTTCAATGTTAAATGTTCAATGAATTTATGGTTCAGTTTATAGCATATAGTATAGGAGTTTTCCTCCTGGTAATCATCTTACTGGTGGTTATCCTGTTGGTGGCAAAGAAATACCTGAGCCCCAGCGGCAATGTGAATATTGAAATCAATGGCGACCGTACCATCAACGTTCCTCAGGGCAACAATCTGATGGCTACGCTCAACCAGAACGGCATCTTCCTGCCCTCTGCCTGCGGTGGTAAGGCCTCCTGCGGACAGTGCAAGGTACAGGTCCTCGAGGGTGGGGGCGAGATACTCGACAGCGAGAAGCCCCACTTCACACGTAAGCAGATCAAGGAGCATTGGCGTCTGGGATGTCAGTGTAAGGTGAAGGGCGACCTGAAGATACACGTCGACGAGTCTATCCTCGGTGTCAAGGAATACGAGTGTACTGTTATCTCCAACAAGAACGTGGCTACGTTCATCAAGGAGTTCAAGGTACAGCTGCCAGCAGGCGAGCACATGGACTTCCTGCCCGGCTCGTATGCGCAGATCAAGATCCCTAAGTTCGACTGCATCGACTACGACAAGGACATCGACAAGTCGCTGATTGGCGACGAGTATCTGCCCAGTTGGGAGAAGTTCGGTCTGTTCCCCTTGAAGTGTAAGAATCCCGAGGATACTATCCGTGCCTATTCAATGGCTAACTATCCTGCAGAAGGCGACGTCTTCATGCTCACCGTTCGTATCGCCACGCCTCCGTTCAAGGCAGACAAGAGCGGATTCATGGATGTCAACCCCGGTATTGCCTCGTCGTACATCTTCTCGCTGAAACCCGGCGACAAGGTGATTATGAGTGGTCCTTTCGGCGACTTCCACCCACACTTCGACTCGAAGAAGGAGATGATATGGGTTGGTGGTGGTGCTGGTATGGCTCCGTTGCGTGCTCAGATTATGCACATGACCAAGACGCTGCACACTACCGATCGCGAGATGCACTACTTCTATGGTGCACGTGCGCTGAACGAGGTGTTCTACCTCGACGACTTCCTGGGTTTGGAGAAGGAGTTCCCCAACTTCCACTTCCACCTCGCCCTCGACCGTCCCGATCCCGCTGCCGATGCAGCAGGTGTGAAGTACACCCCGGGCTTCGTCCATCAGGTAATGCTCAACACCTACCTGAAAGACCACGAGGCTCCCGAGGATATCGAGTACTACATGTGCGGTCCAGGACCGATGTCAAAGGCCGTCGTTTCCATGCTCGACTCGCTTGGTGTAGAACCCGAGTCCATCATGTACGACAACTTCGGTGGATAATCATCACCTGTCGTTACTTGTTATTGTAATGGAGAAAGCTTTAGCGCTTTCTCCATTATTTATCTGGAGGGCTGAATAGAGTTTCTGTTTCCCCTCATTGTCGCAGGTACTAGTGGAATGATAATTATGGATTAATATGATCTTGCTTAGCGATTACCCACCGGTAAAGATTGCAGCCTACGAAGTTACCTAATACTTCAGCAAGATAGACTATCAGCAAATCGATGCAGTATAGTTCTGGAACGGCCAGGAAATAAAAAGCATCAGCAACGGAATGGGCAAAACCACACAGGATGAAGACGGGAACGCCGAAGAGTAGGGGAAGAAATTTTCCTTCGCGCCCAAATTGAACGGCAGTGGTCATAATAAATCCGCATCCTATGGCAAGCAGGAAGCAAGCAAACGGACCTTTTGCCAGTCTTGACTGGACGATAGCAAGGTCGGAAGGCAGGATATCGGGCTGGGCATAGCTACAGGCAAGGGCAGTAAGTGCACAGCCCATGATATTACCAAGAAGAACGGTTCCAAGCATTGACCAGTCGCCATGGGAACGGATAAAACCGGCTGTACCAGTATAGAGCTTTAGCTTGTAATGGACGACGGCAAGGAGGCCGAAAGCGAATAATACTGCACCGGCAACACCGCCAACACGGAGGTTGACAACACAGCCGATAGAGATACAAATGCCTGCAATAATGGCTGAACGAAGAATGGCTATTTGCTGTTTCATGGGTGCAAAGGTACTAAAAATAGAATAATTTTTGTACCTTTGCAGAAAAATAAAACATCAAAATAAAATGAAGAAGATACTAACATGCCTACTGGCTACGTTTGGACTGACATCAGCTTGTGGCCAACAGAATTACGAGAACACTGACGTACAGGATTTTTCTGAGTTGATAACTAACCCCAAAGTTGTGCTACTTGACGTGCGCACTGCTGAAGAATATGCAGAGGGACACATCGAGGGTGCTGTGCTGATAGACCAAAAACAAGACGAATTCGTGGAGAAAGCAAAAGCAGTGCTTCCCATCGATAAAACCATTGCCATTTACTGTAGAAGCGGGCGTCGCTCAACCAATGCTGCAGAGAAACTGGCTGACGTCGGCTATAAGTGTGTTAATCTCAAAGGTGGTATCATGGCTTGGAAAGAAGCTGGCAAACCTGTCACTACAGACACATACGAAGTAGATGTGTTCCAAACCAAAAGCGGCAAGACCTTGAAATGCTATGCTTTGACACATGCCAGCATCCGCATTCAGTATGACGGAAAGGAGATTGAGATTGACCCCGTGACGAAGTTGGGGAACAAGACTATTGACTATGCCTCTATGCCCAAGGCCGACTATCTTTTGGTGACTCACGAACATTTTGACCACTTCAACCAAGGAGCCATCAAGTTGCTGACAGGCGACAAGACACGATTCATTACCAACAAACGGTGCGCTGAAATGTATGGCTCTGGTGAGGTGATGAAGAATGGCGATAAGATACAGATAACCGATGACTTCACGATTGAGGCAGTTCCTGCTTATAACATCACAGAAGGACGTACTCAGTTCCATCCCAAAGGACGTGACAACGGCTATATCCTGACTATTGACGGGCTACGGATTTACATTGCTGGAGATACGGAGGATATTCCTGAAATGGCCAATGTCAAGAATATTGACATTGCCTTCTTACCTTGCAACCAGCCTTATACGATGACTACGGAGCAATTGGTCAAGGCCGCAAAGATGATAAAGCCCCAGGTGCTGTTCCCTTATCACTACGGACAGACAAACGTAAGTGGGATTTCTGCACAGCTTAAAGATGAAGGTATAGACGTTAGAATCAGGCACTACGAGTAGAATGAAACATAAGGGAATCATCTGCGGCATACTGGCGGCTGTCTGTTACGGTACCAACCCGTTAGGAGCCTTGCCGCTCTATGCGGAGGGGGTGAATACGTCGTCCGTTCTTTTCTTTCGCTTTTCTATAGCTACGGTTATACTGGGTGTCGTCCTTATTGCCAATCGGAAGAGTTTTGCAGTGACAAGAGCCGAATTGACGACGATGGCCAGTCTCGGAGCCTTAATGGCAGCATCCAGCATCACATATTACCAGAGTTTTCATTACATGGACGCTGGTATCGCCTCCACCATCCTGTTCGTCTATCCTGTGATGGTGGCTGTCATCATGGCAACATTCTTCCGAGAGAAAGTTACCGCTACAACCGTTACCTCTATCCTCCTTGCCTTGGTTGGTATAGGACTGCTATACAAAGGAAATGCAGGCATTTCACTTAGTACGATGGGAATACTTCTGGTGATGATTTCGTCGCTGACCTATGCCGTCTATATTGTGATAGTCAACCAGTCGAGCATCCGCATGTCAACATTGAAACTTACGTTTTATATATTGTTGATTTGTATGTCGTGCCTGATGGCCTATTCATTTACTTCGCCCGAACTGCATCTGATGTTGCCGCCTTCACCCCGTGCATGGTTCTTTGCTTGTTGGCTGGGATTGGTGCCTACGGTTCTTTCGTTGTTATTAATGACCATTGCTGTTCATGAAGTTGGAGCTACGCCTACAGCTATCATGGGAGCACTGGAACCATTGACAGCGGTAGCCATTGGCGTGATTGTATTTGACGAATCACTCACTTTTAGACTAACTGTAGGTATTTTACTTATCCTTTCTGCTGTATTGCTAATTGTGATGGGTAAAAGTTTCCACCTGCGTACGATCAAACATACGATAACAACAATCGTCAGGAAAACTTGGCGTTGGAAATTATAAAATTATGGCAAAAGGAGTCGTACGGTACTGATGTATCAGATGACTGGAGGATTGGTAGCGGTGACAATGATAGCACCGCTGTATCTGTTTCTGTTTCCTGCAGGTCAACCGGTATTGGTCATCCCGAATGGCAGCAACCTGTGGTTTATGTTGTGCCATGCGTTATTCTGTACGGTGGCCATGTATATCCTGCAGATACAAGCCCTTAAACGGCTCTCTGCGTTTACCGTCAACCTGACGTATAACCTGGAGCCGTGCTATACCATTGCATTGGCGTTCTTGGTATTCGGAGAGGGCCGCGAAATCAACTTCTCCTTTTACTTGGGACTCTCGCTTATCATTCTGAGTGTGTTTCTGCAATCACTTAGGGCATAGGCTTGTACGTCATCTGTCGTCGCTCTCCCGTTCTCTTATAAATTCTCCTTGGTCAGCGACGATGTGATATTGGTACCGTTCACTCTGATCGTGAAGGAGTCGTAAACGTCATGTGTGACCGTCCAGAACTTATAGGTGTTCTTCACGTAGTTGAATTTAATCTCGAGATTACATTCACCACTGGAAAACCAGTCTTTATCTTTAGCAGAGAAAAAGAGTTCGTTGCCCTCCTGCTTCAGGAAACTGTTGAACATATCAGCATTGTCGCCTGTAGTGGCGCAGGAGAACGTTCCACCCTCATTGGTGAAAGTAAAGGTGGTTGTGTATCTGTTGTTCCACTTGTATACAATCTGCACCTTAGCTCCTTTCACAAGTGCGTCAGTCAGTGTGATGCCTTTGCCTTTCTCCTTCAGAAGTTTAGTAATCTCAACGTCTGAAACCTTCATCTTAACACCTGTCACCTTGTACTTCGGGTCTCCAGGTATCACCTCCATAGTACTCTCCTTGACGTCGAAGATAGCAATCAGCACCAGGTTGGAAGTCTTCTTCTCCTTGACGGTCAATTTAAGCACGTTGTTAGCTTTGTCGTGCTCCATCGTAAATTCGCAATCTTGCTCGGTGATGGTCGGTTCATCGGCACGCCTCAAGGAATTGGCGAAAGCACCCATCGGGCCATAGTCCAGCAGTTCGTAGGTGTCGCCCACTCTCATGAAGGCAATGTAGAAGTCCTCGCCGTTCACGTTGAAAGTAAAAGCTACTATGGTCCCATCGTCCAGAGCATTCTCTAGCGTAATTTCGTAATTAACGGGATTGTCATCCTTGCTACATGCGGTGAGCATGACTGCAGCGTTGTAAGATAACAGGGCTGCTAACAAATAGTTGAAAAATCGTTTGGCTCTCATAATTATTTTCTCGTTTAGCTTCTTTTATCAGTTATATGGGTGCAAATATAGTAAATAAAACTGAAAGTTCCAAATTTTTGTAGCAGATTCAGAAGAAAGATAATTGAACTAATAAATTGACAAGAAGCGGCTACCATTTAATAAGTAGCCGCTTCTTCTTTCTTAGTCTTCTTTAAAGAATGAGCCTTTATCCATCGGAGTTCCCTCAGCCAAACAGCAGTTAAAGCGTACACGACTGTGGCGCTCACGGGCAAAGGCAGCATTACCTTTGAAGACTATCTGCGCTCGTTCGACGTAACGAGTGACCTGCGGCTGCAGTTCAACCGGATGGTGGAGGATATCTGCGACCATGCATCATTGGACAGGGAGGAGAGATGGCTTATTACCATGATGCTGTTGAAGGGCTTCAAAGGTAAAGAGATTGCTGCACAGATGGGGATGACGCCATCAGCTGTATCGCAGAAATATAGAAACCTTTCGCAGCTTCTTCCACTCAAAAATCTCCTTCGTAAAATGGTCTTCATGGAAGTGGCTGGAGAAGACATACATGGGCTTTCCGCTCCGAAGCACGCCATCCATTACACCACTGGGATCCAACCAGTAATCGAAGACCAGGATAGAACGCTCCATTTCGAGCACAAAGCCGCTATGAAAGATGTAGGTCAGCAGGTGCGAGCACATGTTCGTTATGTTACATATTAAATTTTTATTGGGCAGCCCGTAAGGAATGCTCAATATTTTTTTATACCTTTGCAGGCAGATATAACAAAGACAGATATGGATATCAAGGAAATATTGAATATGACAGACCGCTTTGCAGCGGCTGCAGGATGCCAGATAACAGAAGTCACCGGCATGGGATACCGCAAAAATGTACCTCTTCCAGAGGCCCGATAAATCTGCCCGCCCTATATAAACGATTTAGGATTATTAGATACATAGATATGCGACCATTATCAACAAGAACAGCAGGATTCACGGATTCCGTTATCCGTAGAATGACCAGGATATCAAACAGGTACGGAGCCATCAATCTCTCTCAGGGATTCCCGGATTTCGATCCTCCAAAGGAGATCACAGACCGCCTGGCGGAGATTGCTCCCCATGGCCCTCACCAGTATGCCATTACCTGGGGAGCGCAGAATTTCCGTGAGGCATTGGCAAAGAAACAGAGTCACTTCACTGGTTTGGACATTGACCCTGATAAGAACATCGTGGTGACATGCGGATCTACGGAGGCCATGATGGCTGCCATGATGACTGTTGTGAATCCTGGCGACAAAGTAGCCATCTTCTCACCGTTCTATGAGAACTATACGGCAGACACTATCCTGAGCGGTGCTGAGCCGATATACATCCCGCTCGTGCCGCCTAAATTTTCTTTCGATGCCAACCTGATAGAGGATGCATTCAGACAGGGTGCTAAGGCATTGGTGCTCTGCAATCCGTCTAATCCCTGTGGCAAGGTCTTTACACGTGAGGAACTTCAGACGATAGCAGATATCGTCATAAGGTACGATGGCTATGTGATTACCGATGAGGTCTATGAGCACATTGTCTATGCGCCTCACAAGCATGTCTATATCTCTACGCTGCCAGGCATGTGGGAGCGCACGGTCTCATGTAGCTCGCTTTCCAAGACCTACAGCATCACAGGCTGGCGACTCGGCTATGTCATTGCCCCAGAACGCATCATCGACCGTGTAAAAAAAGTACATGACTTCCTGACTGTCGGTGCAGCGGCTCCATTGATGGAGGCTGCCACAGTTGGCCTATATTTCCCAGATTCCTATTACGAAGGGTTGCAGGCGCATTATACTCACATGAAGCATCTGTTCTGCGACGGACTTAGTCAATTTGGATTGGAGTTTACTGATCCTGAAGGAGCCTATTATGTGATGCTTGATGTCTCAAAGTATGGTGTGAAGGATGACCTGCATTTCTGTGAGTGGCTTGCAGAGCATGTCGGCGTAGGAGCCGTTCCTGCCAGTTGCTTCTTCTGCGAGGATGTGCATCATCTCATCCGTTTCCATTTTGCCAAGCGTGACGAGACATTACAAGCTGCCCTTGACCGTCTTTCAGAACTTGATAGCAAGGCAAAAGACTACATATAAGTAAGGCTTTCATTTTGAGAATCTCTCACCTACAAAACCTTGAACTTTGTTCGACCCTGCTCACGCTCGGCAGAGACGAAACAGGTTTCACTCTGCTCTCGCTCAATCGCAGCCTTGTCCAACCTCGCCTGCAATTAGGTCGAAATGTTGGAATACCGGCGGTGTTGGAGACAGGTCGTAATAGTCCATCTCTGCTATCGGAAAGCAGAAGTATTCCATCTGGTCATAACTTGTATAAAGACGGGGCAGTACGGGATTGTTCTCGTATATCCATCGTTTCACATCATCCTCCACATTGAAGTTTACCATGCCTGAACATCTAACGGATATATTATCTGCGTAGGCCAGTATCTCAACATTGGGATTCTGGCGTAACTCCCGATAGACTGCCTTCTGGGCAGAAGTGGCAAAGTAGAGCACATGCCCTTCCTGCTTCATGATCTGGAAGATGCGCAACTTAGGCAGATTGCCCTCGCTGGTTGCAAGGGCAATCTCTTTGTGGTCTTTCAGAAACTGAATTGCTTTGTCGAACATCTCGCTTACCATTTCAGTTCTTCCTGCAGAATCACACCGTCGGTCATAGGGCTATCAGCCTCAGTGAAGGCATTGGCCTTGTACTGGATGCAGAGCATAGTCAGGTTCTCGCTGCCCGTGTTCTTCAGCGCACGCTTGCCATCGGGAGCAACGCGAACAATGGTGCCTTCGCTGACGGGGAATACCTCACCATCCACCTGATACTGGCCTTCACCCTTCAGGATAATGTACAGTTCCTCGTGAGTCTTGTGGGTGTGCAGGAAACCGCTGTCCTGACCAGGAACGAGTGTCTGGAAACTCAGTTCGCTGCCAGTTGCACCTACAGCCTGACCTGCGAACACCTTACCTTGAATGGTTACGTTGGGGCCCATCGGAAGCACGTGCTCGATAATCTCACTCATCTTACCTACACTTACTGCACTGTAATTCTTACCACTCTTAATTGTTTCAATCTGTTTCATTGTTTTTTCCTTTTATTGATTATACATGTTTATCTCGAATTGCACTGCAAAATTACAACCTTTTCCTCATTCCCGCAAGAAGGCACTTTTAGGTGACATAGTTACCAAAAAGTAGGAATTGTAATGTTATCGGACTTCTGCGAAAGTGGCGTTAACTTAGATTAACTAAGTGTAATTTGGAAATTCGGTAACTATTGGGTACCTTTGCACTAAAATCATGAATTATGGCAGATATTAAAGCAGAGTACTTGGCTTGTCCAATCAGGCAAGTAGTGAGTCGTTTTGGCGACAAGTGGTCTATGCTGGTGCTCTATATGCTTCACACCAGCGAGACCGGCGTATTGCGCTTCAATGAGATCCGCCGTCTGATGACGGACTGTTCTCAGAAGATGCTCTCTCAGACGCTGAAAAATCTGGAGCAGAGCCATCTCGTTCATCGTGAGGTCTATCCAGAGGTTCCTCCCCGAGTGGAGTATTCCCTGACAGAGACAGGCAAATCGCTGATGCCAGCACTTACGGCTCTGATAGCCTGGGGCAAGGAGCATTTCAATGAAGTGGTAACAGATTAACATTTTCATCAAGTCCAAAACTCTTTCTCCCCCGTCAGCTCCATCTGGCCCTGGCACTTGGGACAGGTATGCCCATCCCATACTCGGATATTATCACTG
>Ga0256404_1000654_pt1 | contig 88903 bp, 75 predicted proteins | sample RumenRJG_01DNA_FD_185990 | JGI IMG/M metagenome (GOLD analysis project Ga0256404, IMG submission 185990) | Bovine rumen microbial communities from Lethbridge, Alberta, Canada - RJG_01 | ecosystem: Host-associated > Mammals > Digestive system > Stomach > Rumen | place: Canada: Alberta | collected... | reverse complement strand
GTGGATTTACATTTGCTAGATGCATTTCCATATCTTAGAGGAAGTCTTCTTTTTTGACAACATGAATTATGCTGAGGAACTATTCAGTTCCCACAGGTTTTGTGATTGAGCCTTTTTTTATGTACGCGGAAATGTCACCCGCGTCTGCCCGAAGCCTTGCGCTGCGAGGCGGCCGGTGCCGGAGAACGTCGCGTACTCGGCGAGCAGGAGGATGACGTGGCGTTCGTCGTCATCCAAAGCTTTCAGGCTATACGTGAAGTCGCCGAGGCAGCCGCTCGCGCCGTGGTGCTGCGCAAAATAAATGCGCTGCGTCCGCCCCGTCCAATCGCTGATCGCGACGCGCGCGGCCATCTCTTGCACGCGCGCTGTGTCGATGTCCGCTGGCATCGCGTGTGCTTGCCATTTGCTTGCGAGCGACGGAAAGACGAGCTCCGGCGCGGGCACGGGATAATCGAGCGCGCCGCGGCGGAACGTCACGGGCGAACGGAAATGAAGCGAGAGTTCGTGCACGGGCGGCGCGGCGAGTGCGTCGGCGATGAGATCCTCCGGCGCGAGCACGCCACTCTCGTGCGTGCCGTCGGCAAAGACATGGAGGACGGAAAACGTCACGCGCCCGACCTGGAGCTCCGTCCCCGTTGCGAGATGCAGCGCTGCCGCGAGCACGTCATCCCGGAGCGCCGTGACGCGCCAGAAAAACCGCTCGCCCGTGCGCACGGGAAACGGTGCTTTCTCGAAAATCATCCGCTCGCCACGTCCACCAACTGGTCGTCTCCCGCCGCACTGCGACGGCGCATGCAGCCGCTGCGGCCGGATGAGCGGCGAGCTCGTAAAAGGCTTCGTGCGCTCTCCGTCATGCACCGCCGCCGACAGCGCAGGCGAGCACGCAGCGAGATGGCGGAAAAACGCCGCGTGCAGCAGCCGTCCCGCGAATCCTTCCATGCGTCCGTCGGCTGTCGCGACGAGCTCGTATGTCACAGCGCCAATCATCGCAGCGCCTCAAACAAGTGCTTCATATCGTTCCTTTCGCTTCAAAGCCCTTTTTTCGCATACTGTACAACCTCTTGCGGTGTCGGCAGAACGTTGCGATTCTGGAAACGCGTATCGTGGTTCGATGGATCATCCGTGTTGCCGTTAATCGCCGCCGTCGCCGGCTCCCACTGCGCGATCTGCTGCGTTGAACGGTAGTCGAGCATGGCTGAGAGCGCCGCACGTATCCGTGTATAACTTTCCTCGACCGCACTGCCCGCCTGTTTCACGTACGCATCATAGGCCGCGAGGAACGGCGCAGGGTCCGCCGCTTGCAACGGCTCTTGCCAACCGTCGCCATCGAACAGCGTTTGATACGCGTCCGCGCCTTCGAGCGACAGCTCTGCCACAATGCGGATGCTTCCAAGTCCAATGGATTTTCCCATGCCGATCTTGTACGCGATCTCTTCGTTGTTCTCCGCAAGATGAAATACCCGCAAAAGTGCGCCGAGCTCCACTTCGTCAAGGTCTCGGAAGCGGATGCGACCCGCGAATGTCGCTCCGGCCTTGAGCGGCGTGATCGTCTTCAGGAGATTGGCGCTCCCCTCTTCGCGCTTTGCAAGCGTCGTGCGTTCCGCCGTGCGCGCACGCCAATCGTGGCCGTTCTTCTGATGCCAATACATCTTGTAACCACGAATCCGCGCGCCCGGCGTATCCCAGTGCACGAGCTCATCTTTTTTATCCTGCGCGAGATACAGCTGGAACGACGTCGGGTTCGGCTGCATGAGCGCTTGCGCAAGGCTCTCGGGTTCCGTGCCTTTCGTATGCGTCGCAACGGCATCTTCAAATGCGACGCGCGACGCCCACGAAAGTGCTTTGCCCGTGCGACCGAACATCGCATCAGTGAAGTCCACGACCGGCGCTTTCAAATATCCCGGTACGGCATCCATCGTCGCATGATCGTAGGGGATGCGGAACGATTGCCCGTGGCCGAACGCCTTGATGACGCCATCCTCCGCAAGGTAAAAACACGGAATAACCGCATCGAACGCTGCCATGCCCGCGATGGATGTCGGCGCCTGCCCGATGACATGGTTCTGTCGCACGAGATCCATGCCACGGCGGTTTTTGTCGTTGCGATATTCTTCGAGAACCTCTGGTGGCACTTCGATGCCTTTCGCTTTGTCGATATCGTCGATGGAAAAATATTTGTAGTACTGCTTGCCGATGCGATTGCGTTGCTTCGGCGGCGTCACGCGGAAAAATTCTTCGATCTCGTCCTTCGTCTTGAGGCCGCGCGTGCTGAGAAGTCCGACCTGCACATAGGCCGTGTGACCCTGCCAACGCACGGCAGACGTGCGCACATCACGATCGCTTGCATGGAACGATTTCATATAGTCGCGGATGACAATGGCATGCACGCGCTCGTCATCCAGCAACGGATAAATGAAATACCGCCGCCCGCGCTTCACGAGGAACCCTGGCTTCGCATTTTTCACGACGCGACCACTCGCGCTTTCGCCGGTCATCTTGTCCGCGTAGAGCGCGTGCAGGCCACTGTTGAACGGCGCGCTGCGCGGCGCCATGAGCGAGCGATAGTAGAGATGCTGATCCATCATGTCTTCGCCGGCACGCCAGGCTCCGCACGTGATCATCTTCAGGAGATTCTTCGTCAAGCCGCGCAGCTCGCTGCCCGGGATCATCGGCGTGCCCGTCGGCGCAAACGTATCCTTGCCCGTGCCGCCGATGAAAAGTGGCGTGAGGTTCTCGATGGAAAGTGTGATCGCGCCATCATAGCGCTTGCCCTGCGTGCGAAACGCATGGAACACTTGCGAAACGGCGCGCGTTTCTTCTGGCGAAAGCTGTGATTTCTCTGTGCCGTTGCCATCTGTGAGGAGGGTGCGAAGCGTTTCATCAAGCGGTGACGGCAGGACATCGTCCGGCAGCGGGATGAAATTGTATGGCGCCGTCGCGATGGCTTGCGGCTTCGTCGCCGGTGGCGCCGAAAGCACCTCGCCGTAAACACCATGGACGCATTGCGCCGTCACGTGCTGCGGCGCAAAGCCACCGCCCTTTCCGCCTTTGCCGCCTTTGCGATTTTGCTGTCCGAAATTGCGTTCCTGGCGCCGCTGATTTTCCTTGCGCCGCCGTTCGTTTTGTTCGTCTTGACGTTTCCTGTCTTTCTTCAGTTGTTGTTCCTGTTCGTCCGAGTACAAGCCCGTGGCCTTGAGTTTTGCCAGGACATCGGGATCAAAATCCACCATTTCACTTCACCTCCTGCGCAGGTTCGATGGCGACGAAGCGGTCGTCGCTGTAACCCGCGAGCCCTATCGCTGCGTCGAACGCGATGTAATTGCGCGTCGTGAGGCCGTACCAGTCCGCCTTTGACACGTCGCCAGGATACGGCACGCGCATCGCGAGCTTGCGGTCGGCGTCTTGGAGCAGCACATATCCATCCGCCGCGTCCACCTTTTTCCCCCAGAGGCGCGAAAAGCTGTCGATGTAGTCGCCGGCCTCGCCGTCTCCGCCTTCTTCGACGTCTTGCACATAACGGCCGAGGAACAAATCATCTTCGCGGCGGAGGTGCAGTTCCCCCACGCGGTTGAAGATGCGCAGTTCCAAAATATCCTCGGCAGCGACATCGTACGCTGCAAAACGGAACACTTTTCCGTCCCACACGCCCCAGACAATGCGCTGCATCTGCCAGAGGATGACATCCGCCGGGTCTTTCAGCCACGCGCTTGCCGCCTCTTCGAGCGCGTCCATCGTGCCGCCTGTGAGCACGCTGCTCCACACATGACGGCCATGGACGATGGCGAGCCCTTGTTTTGCAAGTGTGAGTCCCATGCGTCAATCCTCCTTTGCCTGCACGAACGCAGCTGCATATGCCTCAAGTTCTGCTTTGCCGTCCGTGATGCGTCCGTTCTCGCCGATGTGATAAGCGACGCCGCCGTAGCGGATCGTCGCGGCGTGCCCCGCGAGCGTGCCGCGGCCGGAACCGACTTCGCCGCCGAGCGCGATACGCCCTTGCCAGAGGTCGCGCAGCAAAAAGAGCGCGAGCCCCGCTTCTGCTTTCGACGCCTTCTGGATCTGGAAATGCACGTGCACTGTGGGCGCGTTCCCTTTCTGCCAGATTGGCCGCGTCGTGAAGAGCGCGCTGTCGATCGTGCCCCCCGTGAAGCGGTCGATGCGGTTGCGCGTGTGTTCTTTTTCAAAGACGTTCTTATCGAGCCGGATGTACGTCTCGTCGACGGTCATGCGGCTCTTTTGTTTGCAAGTCGCATCCTCCCCCGACGATCCCATGAGCGCGTCGAGCGTGTCCGCGCTCCGCCCGAGCTTTTCAAGGATGCGCATGGCCTGATGGCGCAGCACGCCTTTCATGGAGCTTCCCGGGATGACGGCATCGCGACCGCTTTTCTGCATGACCGCGATGATTTTTCCTTTCGCATCTTCCCCTTTGGCGCGCACGAGGAGCGACGAGCGCAGGGAAAAGGCGGCTGTGACGTCAAACGTATCCTCGGCCGTCGACGCATACGTCGAAGCCTTTTTGCACGGATCACTTGCCTGTGCCGCCGTGGGCGTCTCTTGCCGCAAATATGCTTTCACGTCTTGCGGCCGCGCGAAATCATAGAGCCCCATCGCGATGTTCTTCACCTGGGCGCGGCCGAGGCCCTTCGCCGTCATCGCACCGAAACGCACGCCCGCCTTCAGCGCGTCGCGCAAAAACACGAGCGCGTCGAGGACGTCCGTACGGATCGGCGCATGGATGTCGGATGGATCGTCCGTGTGGATGCCGCGAAGCGTCACGTCGATGCGCAGCGGCGCCCGGCCGCCGCGCTCGATGGCCTCGTAGTCGTACTTCGCGCCCGTGACCGCCGTGCCGAGGTCGTGGTCGATGCGGACACCGTCACGATAGATGATCGCGTAGCGCGTGAACACGGCATCGCTGACGCGCACGGCGCTCTGCCACCGGTCCAGCGCACCAAAGAGCAGTGACGCCATCGTCTCCGAGCGCTCCGCGAGGAGCTCGCGCAACACGCCCGCGATAGACGTGCCAGGGAGAAACGGACATCCCATCCGGTCTTTGAGCACATGGATATCTCGCGTCTCATCCCCGCCGCCGTCGCCGACGAGGAGCGGCGAGAGAAGCTCAAGCTCGCCTTCGAGGACGACATGTCCTGCGATTCGTTCTTCGCCCTTCATCACGCATCCCTCCTCATCTGGCTACCCGCTGCACGCTTGCGCGCATAGCGGAATACTTGCTGGAAATACACGTAAAACGCTGCGCCGTCTTCGGGGAAATCGGTAGCTGAGAGCCCGACGGTCTCCATGAGGCGCTGCGTCTCCTTGCCGCCGACCGCATCCATCCATGAGCGGCCGCTGGCCGCCGCATACGGGAGCGGCGCATCGCCTGCGAGGAGTTCATAGAGCGACGTATCGCCAAGATCGATGGCATGCAAGCTCCGCACGAACGGCGTCTCCGAACGATCGCGCGCGCGAATCTGTCCGTCATCGTGATGTTCCTGCTTGTTCATGAGCGCGCGGAATTGCACACGGACATCCGTGCCCGCGCAATTCGCCTGCTCGAGTAGCGTCAAGAGACGCGCGAAGAAATGTGTCTTGCCCGCGAGGCCGTGCATCGCAGCCACATCCTCGTACGCATAGATGCGCAGCTGCTCCATGCGCTTGCGGTCGAGGATGCGCTGCACCTGGGCGCGGATCTTCGCATCCTTTTCCGGTACGATCCATTCCTCATCCGTGGTGGTCAGCTGGAGCGGCCGGCGCGGCCAGACGCGCAGCTGGCCGAAGCCCTCAGCGCGCCGGCGGCCGATGCCATCCGTGCAGAGCGCCGCAAGGTTCGCTTTGTCCTCGTCCGTCCAAGCACCATCTTTCTTGAGTTCGAACACCGTGCCGGCCGCGAGACCATATTCGCGCGGCTGCTTCATGCCCCAAATGCTGACGAAATTTTCGACCTCCGCCGCAGCTGCATAGACGCGGCCGAGAGAAAAGCCTGCGCCCATCTGCGGAGCGATCGCCGCTTGCAGCAGGACATCCGCATCGGGAAGCGCACCATGCGCTTCCGTCTGCGGCAGGAACGCCGTGTCAAGGCGCAAGAAAATCGTCCCATCCGCGAGGTTTCCCTCGATATCGAAGCCATCGGCCTCTGCATCCTCGCGTGGCGGCAGCGTGATTTCCGCGTCGCCGTACTGCGTGAAGCGCGAGCGGCCGATGCGGGCATGGAGCTTGCCGCCCGTGATCCGGCAAGCTTCCAAGAGTTCTGCAATGTCGGCCTCTGCGCCGAAGATCGCGCCCTCGAACTGCTGACTGGCGTCGATGGACTCGTAGTTGAAAATGCCGCCGTCGCGGCTGCTGCCGACGAGGCGTTCGCCCGCGCCGCTGCGGCTCATGTGGAGCGCGATGCTCGTGCGGACGGATGCCGATGCGATCGCGCCATCTCCCTCGGAGACGGCTGCGTAACCGCGCAGCGATTTGTAGCCGAGCTTCGGCTCCGGTGTTTTCAGGAGGTCCTGGATAGCCGGCATCTCCGCCCCGTTCTTCGCTTTTTCCTTTTGCAGCGAAAGCGGCAAGGCGATCGCGCGCATGCCGCACGTCACGGGATTCGCATCGACGAAGCGCAAGCCGCCGAAGAACAAGCGGCGGAACGCCGGATCTTTGTGCGCGTCCTTGCCGAGATGGCGGCACGCGATGTAACGCTCAGCAAAGACGCCGCGCAGGATCGTGCCGGAAATCGTGATTTTCGTATCCGTCATGACGGTCGAATTGCTCATGCGCGTGAGGATGAGCGGCGAGAGTGTGTCGATGACGACGCGCTGCTTCTTTACGTTTTTCATGCCAGCACCTCCTCGAGGATGTCGGCGCCCGTGCGGCCGTCCGGCAGCTCCATCATGCAACGGATGCGCCCGAAGCCGCGGCTGCGCTTGCCGCCGACCTCTTTGAGATTCCGCAACGCCGCCGCGACCAGTGGCAGATAGGCATCGCCCTGCCGGAGTTCCATCGTCCCGTAGAATGTCACGCCCGCATCGACGACGCGTAGGTTTCGCAGCGACCCATCCGCCGCCACGCCATGCTCGAGGCGCGTCTGATAGCGGAGCGACGTATATTCTTCCAAAAGGTCTTGCGGCGTCAGAAGGCCGCCGTACATCTCCTCGAGATACGCCCACGTCGCCTGCATGCGCCGATATTCCGCCGCTTCCGCGATGTAGAGATTCGAAAAGACGAGCTGCGCGTCCGACGCATCCGTGCCGTGATGAAAGAGCCCCGCGAGCGCGTCCGTGCCGAAGAGTGCGAGGCCGGAGCGCGCCTCCATCTCCGCGACCTCGAGCGCACTTTCATACACGAGCCCCTTGAAGCGCCGCGCCGGAAAATACGGCATGCCGTACACATCGCAGACGACATCCGCGTCGACATTCACATCCGCACGGCCAGAACCCAGATGCAGGGGCGAGAGCGTCTCCACCTGTAACGTGATTTCCATTTACTCCGCCTCCTCCGGCAAAAACTCCATGAGCTCGATCGCATCGACGTACGGCGTGCGACCGCCGCTCCAGAGCGCGTTCTCTGGCTCTGCATAGACCGCCCACTCCGCGACGTCCGGCAGATGATCGCCCATATGGTCAAGCTGCAAGCGAAAGCGCTGCGCTTCCTTCGCGCCATGCGCAAGGACACCGCGCAGTTCCTTCGCCTTGCTGCGCGCCATGCAGGGCCGCTTCTTCCAGTGGCCCGCAGCATCCTTCGTCCCCTGCAGCTGGCGGACAGCCGCGATGAGCTGTTCGATATCGTAGCGATGCTCTTTTTCGCCCGTGCCCGCAGGATGCGCGACGCGGTACGGGCCAAAATGCATCATGCCACGCGCGCCATGATACTCCTGCGCGCGCAAGCCATCGAGCGTCGGCGCCTGCTCGCCGTGGAGGATCGCATAGTCCAGCCAGCTCGTGCCGGCGCCGCCCTCCTCCCGCAGGGCGCGCATGCGCGCTTTTGCTGCGTCGCAGAGCTGCTCCGCAAGCTCATAGCCGCGGAAGAACGGATACGACGTCTTCACGATCGCGATGCCAGCGCAGGCGTCGAGGGAACGCGCCTCATCCGCCTCGAGACCAGAGACAGACGCCGGATCTGCCATCGCCTCGAGGAACCGCTTCGCATAGCGGATCGCGAGCCGCGCGGGGCAGACAAACGTCACATCATCGCCACCGAGGATGATCGGCCGGATCGGCAACACGGGCTTCCCGTCCGCCGTGCCGAGGTCAAGGAACGCCGCATAGCTCCCATACTCCGCGTCGATGCTCTCGAGCAGGCAGCGGAACGCGCCCTCCGTCTTTTTCTGCACGCTGCGCGACAAGCGGCTGCGCGCGTCCTGCGTCCGGCACGCGCGGAAGCGCTCGCCCATGTTGTTGCCGTCGATGTGGACGATGGCGAAAAAATTCTCCGTCTCGCGCTGTCCGAGCTCGCCGATCTCCAAGGGAAACGCATAGCGCTCCGTGATGGACGAGAACATCTTGTGAAGCGCCGCTGTCGCCCGCTTCGCGGCCCGCGCTTTCGCCGCCGTCTCCTGCGAATAGAAGCGCAGCTCCTGCGGCGCGTCCGGACGAATCTCCTGATGTGCGTCAAAAAAGTTTGCCGCCTCGCCGTTCACCTGGCAGCTGACCGTGAGGCCGTGATACGGCACGTTCACACGCGGGAACACGCGATTCTGGTTCTCTTTCAGCTTGCCGAAGAGCGCCGAAAGATCCTCCTGGAAAAACGCCGGCGCCGTCCTGAGCTCGCCGAGCGCCGCGCCGAGATGCAGTCCCGGCCGGCTCACAAGCACGCGCTCGCTGAACGAGCGCACGATGCCTCGCAGCGTCTCCTCCGTCACGTCTGTGGAAAACAACACGAGCGCATTGCCGCCGCCGTTCGCCGCGACGAGCGCGCGCCCGCCCTGCGCGAGCGCCTCGATGGGGGCGCTGCCCTGCGTGAAACTTTCTTCATCAAACGCATCGCCGAACACCTCGCGCACGACGGGGAAAAGCTCCTCCTCGAACACCGTCGTCACGAGGAACGATGCGCCGACATTCGTCTTCAAACGATTGCCCGCGTAAATATAGCGCTGGATCGACCGCGTGTCGCAAAGCAGCGCGCGAACCGTCTCCTCCATAGGCTTCCCTCCCGAAATCATCAAAAATTCACAATCGTTTATTTCTTCATCATTAAAAAAATCCTTCTTGCGTTTTCATCCTGCCAAAATTTTTCTCACGCGTCACGGCAAAATCCCTGTGAGTTTCCAAAAGAGGATTTTTGCTTTCTATCGCGAATCACATAAAAAGAACAGATGCCGCATGGGAAAGGAAACTGCTTATGGAACACCACATTCTCTTTGCCTTCGTCAGCCTCGTGACCGAGCGTTCCGTCAAACATCCCATTCATTACGATGACCTCGCGGGCGAGCCTTATACCGCCGTGCAAACGAATGAATCCGCCATCGTCTTCAAAGAGCGCGAGCTCCGGAAAAAAGGCGCCGCGCTCGAACGCATCTTTTTCCTCGTCAGCCGCAAAGCCGCATCGGATATCGCTCCCTCGGAAGAATTCGGGCCCGGCGTGACGCACGTCGCTTACCTCGAAAAACGCCTCCACGCTGCCTGCCCCGAACTCGACGGGCGCATCCAATCCATCCCTTATGAAGACGACCCCGAAGAAATCGACCGCGGCATGCAGAGCATCGCCAGCATCGCCGACATCGCGCTCGGCTATATCCCGAAAGGCCAGCAAGACCGTACGCCTGGAAACAGATACATCGTCCACGCCGACATGACGGGCGGCTATCGCCACGCGAGCGTCATGATGATCTCCATCCTCCAGATGCTCTCGTTTTACGGCATTGAGCAAGGGGATATCCTTTACTCGGACCAAGGCAGCCGGCGTGTCTACCATGCCACGCCGATCCTCCAGCTCACGAAACTTTTGAGCGGCATGGACGAGTTCGTCCGCTACGGCAGCGTCGACACGCTCGAAGATTACTTTGGCACGCGCGACGGCGACTACAGCACCGAGCTCTATGACCTCATCACCGCCATGCACACGTTCTCCGATGCCATCCGCCTCTGCGCCACCGGCCAGATCGTCGACATCGTCGAGACCCTCGGCAAGCGTCTGCACGCTTTTCACGCGCTCGAAGAAAAATGCATCGAGGAGCAGCTCTTTGACAAATGCACGGACATCCTGCGCGAAGACTACGGCGCGCTCCTCCATGCGGACGTCAGCCGCCTCGACATCATCGACTGGTGCGGCAAACATCGCTTTTGGCAGCAGCAACTCACGCTGTCTACCGAATGGCTCCCGGAGTATCTCGTCGATCACCAGCTCGCCTACACCGACGATCCCGACGTCCAAGCCTTTTGCGCAGCAGAAGGCACATCCATGTATCGCACCTGGAAGCAAGATTTCATCATCACGTACAATGGCGGCGCCAAGACAAAGAAACAGAAACAAAAATCGCCGCTCGAAGCGTTCAAGGCGGCCTTTTACAACGTCGCATGCCAAGGCCGTCCCACACACACCCTCATCGCGACGGCAAAAAGCCAAGGCTGGACGTTCATGGCCGAGTTCCTGCAAGACTATGCACAGGCGCGTCCCCGCTTCCAAGCGGCACAGCTGCATCCTGCCCAATGGGACGCCTTCGCTGCCAAGTATCCTGCGCTCATGGCGATGATGCGGCTCCTCCACGCGCACAAGCGCGCCATGAATGGCTACCACAAGACATTCGAAGAGGATCTTTGCCATCAGGACTATGGGAAAATCCCCAACGTCATCCACACGCTCCCCAAAGACCTCTGGAGCGAAAAGCTCCTCAAGACCGACCAGGAAGACGACGCGGAAAGCGCCTCCCAAACGCCTGCCATCCGGCCGGAGGACGAAGTTTTCTACCAAGGCGCTTCCGAGCCCTGGAAGCGGCGTCTCACCGATTATCTGCGCGCCTACCACGCCGGCATCTTGAAAAGCCGCCTCCCGCTCCCCCAATGCCTCGAGATCCTGCGTGGCTACTTCGACATCCGCGTGCAGCGCAACCAGATGAATCATGCCAATGTCCAAGAAGCCATCAGCGATCTCCAAACCTCCGGCAAGCTCCACGCCTATCTCGACCAGCTCCGCGCCTGCACGAAATGACGCCGCCTTCTCTTTTCTAACGATCCTGCGGCACGCAGCTTGCGGCCTCCTGCAAAACTGCCAAGCCCTCGCGCATTTCCCGCTGGATGGCTTCCGCCATCCCTTCCTGCGTATCGACGTGCGCATGATTCGTCGCATTCCGCTCCTGCTTGACCGCATAATAGCGGTGCAAGATGGCCGTCAGCTTCGCTTCCTCTACCGTACAGCGCACGACGCCGGCATCCAAGGCATCGAGCAGATCCTCCGTACGGTCATAGGCCTTCGCATCTACGACCGTCGAAAAGAGCGCCTTGGCCGCCTCGTCATCGAGATGGTCGAGGAACTGCCCCTTGAGCTGGTTCCACTTCTTGAATCCTTTCGGCTCCTCCCCATACTTCTGCTGCCAGCACGCTTCCGCCGCCTCTTTTGACATGAGAGGATGTGCTTCTTCCTTCTCTTTTTTTGGCTTTTTCCCGCCCCACATCTGCTGCTCGAGGAACATCGCATGATATTGTTCTTCGATCCACCGGACATCCGGCGACTTCTTCTCCTGCTGCGCGAAAGGGGACGGGTCTTTCGCCCAAGCGGCCAAGAGCCTCAGCGTCCGCGCGCGCCGTTCCGGCTGCTTCACGCAAAGCGGCAGTGCGCCCTGCGCGAGCTCCGCGTCGATTTCCGTGAGCGTGCGCTTGGGCGCTTCTTTCCGGACCACGCTTGCCGCGTAGCCCGTGATAGCTTTTTTATAGGCCCGCGTGCCCTTTGACACCACACGATCCCGCGCAGATTTGCGGCGCGCGTCCGGCGGGCAATACTCCGCGAGGAGATAAAATGCCTCCGTGCGTTCCCCGCCATTTTCATTGAACGAATCCTCAAACGCCTCGTCCATCTCCTCCGGCCACTGCAAGATCCCGCTTTGGAACAGCATTTCCGGCACGCGCTCCGTGAAGAGCGTCATGGCCTGCTGGAGATAATTGTGCTGGATGCACCAGCGGATGATGCGCAGATCGTCCTCCACATGCTGCATGATCGGCCCGTAATCCCGGATGATGCGCGTTTGCAGCTGCGCCATGAGGTTGTCGTTGAAATCCTCTGCATCCTGCGCCATTATATGCTCCGCAAAGCGCTGGAGCCCGTCCTGGAGGCGCGCGATGGCCGGACGGAACGAGCCGTAGTGACAGACACGGATCTCATCGGAAAAATCATGCATCGTGCGCAGCAGCTGGTGGAGCGCGGGCGACACATCCTGCGGACGCGCCATCTCCGCATCATAGCCAAAATAATCAAGCAGCGTCTCGACGCTGCCGAAGCGCGCAAATTCCTCCGCGCCCGACACCATATCAAACATCCCATAGATGTCGCCAGCTTCCTCGACGATGCCTGACCGGAAATTTGAATACATCAAGTGGCCGATCTCGATGCCGCTGTATTGGAGGAGCCGCACGACGGCGAGCAACAGCATGTTGACATTGCGCATGCCGCCCGTCAGGTCCGCATGGAGCACGATCGCATCGTCCTCCTGCCCCGGGACGGACTGCACGCTCTTCACATACTGCATGACGCGCTTCGCCATCTCGAGCACGTAGCGCTTGCCCGCGGCGAGCGGCTGCCGCTCGTCGTACGCGATTTCCTCGACGCATCCCTCTGGCAGCACATCCGCGATGCGATGATAAAAATATTCCGCATGACGCCATGTTTTCTTATTGGCATCGACGAAGTCGAAAACCAACGGTTTTTCCGGCGCCGTGGGATCCTTCTTCACGCGGCAACTGATGTTCCGCTCGCGCACAAGCGTCGAGGCGAGCACGAACAATTTCTCCAAGCGGATCGACACGCCATCCGCCTCCTGCTGCACAAGATAACGAACGGCCGATTCATTCGTCACATGCGTCGGGCCGATGCCCTCATACTGCGTCTCGCAGATCCTCCAAGACCCATCCGCCCGCTGCTCCGTCTTCACGTCGCTGAGAAACAGCAACATCACATGATGCTTCTTCATGACCATCCCTCCTTCCGCCATTATACACGCCGAAACCTGCAGAAACAATCCAAAAAATCACCACCGGCGCTCCAAAAGCCAGTGCAGCACCTCACCCATACGATCACCTCCCTGCTGTCTTCGATGACCTTAGGATACCGCAACTGCCGCCCGCTGTCCTAGCAAAATTCCCACGAACTCAAAGCCGCGCAAAGAAAAAGAGCTCTCTGCTTTTTGAAAAGCAGAAAGCTCTTTTTTGATGCCGCGTTAGGCATTACCTGTTGTGCGACTGGTGACGTAACAACAGAGGATGGGTTCACGGAGTTTCAATGCCGCGTTAGGCATTACCTGTTGTGCAACGCGCGGATATCGGATATGGTTTTGCTGATCTCTCCGTTATTTCAATGCCGCGTTAGGCATTACCTGTTGTGTAACCAGAAACGACGTCGTCAAGGTGCAGACGGTCTTCCAAGGCCGGTTTCAATGCCGCGTTAGGCATTACCTGTTGTGCGACTCGATTATGACACTGCGTACGCCATGTGGAGGGCACAGGTTTCAATGCCGCGTTAGGCATTACCTGTTGTGCGACTCTGTCCTTCTCAGCCCGCGTCGCACAAGGGCTCCAGACAGCGCTTTGTACAATGTCTTGAATTGTGTCAGAAAATCAGCAGGATTTTTCGTGGACACTGTTTTGGAAATGCCATGAAAAAGGCTCGCAACCCGCATCAACGCTGGGCTCATCGTGTCCACAGAATTTTTGTATTTTCTCCCCCGTTTTCGAGGCCAAAAGAGATTGTACAATGTTAGTATAGCATGAGGGCGCCGTTTTGTCCATTGTTTTCGCGCACGAAAATCGGCCCCGCGTTTTGCGGGGCCGCCATGGTTTGTCGGGGTCTTCTGGTTTCATGTGCTCATCTCCTGTCGTTCATCTTTTTTCTCTTATCGTTCCAAAATCCACCACAAAATCGACGGTACCTGCGATCCGATCATGGTGCGTCACCTCCTTTCCTCGCTTCAGGAATGTTTACTCATGTGCTTGCCGATGGATGGCGACGGCTGCGGATGCGCCGGCTGCGAATGCCGTAGCTGCTGCCGACGTGACCGCCTCCGCCAAGAATGGCGCCAAGAGAAGCATGTACTCACCTCCTTCGTAGGTCTCTGTTGCTTTCGATGTCTTTATATTACCGCACAGACAGCGCGCCGTCTTGGCAGATTTCCCACGAACTTCCGAAACTGCGCAAAGAAAAAGAGCCCTCCTGCAAAAAGCAAGAGAGCTCATGTTCCTTCTTATGCTGTTTTCCCCTGCTTGCATCGGCCCGACAGGATTCCCCGCAGCCTCAATACGCCAGCCCGTTTTCCTTCGCGATGCGGATGACTTCGTCGACCGGCGTATCCGTGTCCTCGGCGATCTGCGCATAATCTTCCTTGCGCTTCAACTGGCGCTTGATGATTTTCAGCGTCGTCTCTGCCACGCCTTTTGCCACGCCGTTTTTCTCGATTTCTTCCATGATCTTGCACATCGTACTCACCCCATGTTCATTGCTCTTGAAGAAACTTGCCCGGTCCGCGAGGAGTTTGTAGTGCATCTCCTCGGGATTCGTGCAGTTGAAATCGTGCAGGAGCCAGCCGAGCTCCGAATCGTCTTGGAACGTCGCATTGACATAGATGATCTCTGATTCATCCTCGAAGCGTTTGTGCGCCAGTTCACGGATGGTGCGCTCTGCATGATACAAAGGCTCTCCAGCATCATACACATCGTTTTCCGTGATGAAAATGACGGTCGTCGGTGGAAAATCCTTCCACTTCTTTCCCTTCTCGATACTCATCGTATCGAGCATACTCGCATGAAAGCGCGCCCGCTGCGGGACGGCGCCCTCGTCGCTGCGCTGCACTTCGATGTTGTATTCCGTCCCATCATCATCCCGCGCAAACACATCGAAGCAGACTTCCCGTCCGTACAAATTCGGAACGTCCTCTTGCGTATGCATTTCCGTGACGATGAGAAATGGCTTCTTCAAAACGACGCGCAATAAAAGCTCCATGCAATCTGCGCGCCCTTCAAAACAACTATGGAAAAACGTATCATCGAGCAACCGCAATCGTCCGATCGCTTCCAGAAAATCTTTCCGATGAACGGCAACCTGCTCCATACGCCTCGCCTCCGCTGCTTTCATTTTACAAAGAATCCGCGCAAATAACAAGAGCCCTCCTGCAAAAAGCAAGAGCGCTCATGTTCCTTCTTATGCTGTTTTCCCCTGCTTGCATCGGCCCGACGGGATTCCCCGCAGCCTCAATACGCCAGCCCGTTTTCCTTCGCGATGCGGATGACTTCGTCGACCGGCGTATCCGTGTCCTCGGCGATCTGCGCATAATCTTCCTTGCGCTTCAACTGGCGCTTGATGATTTTGAGCGTCGTTTCCGCAACACCCTGCGCAATACCTTGCGTGACCCCCTGTGCGATGCCTTGTGCGATTCCCTGCGCAATGCCTTGTGCCATGCCTTTTGCCACGCCGTTTTTCTCGATTTCTTCCATGATCTTGCACATCGTACTCACCCCATGTTCATTGTTCTTGAAGAAATTTGCCCGGTCCGCGAGGACCTTGTAGTGCATCTCCTCGGGATTCGTGCAGTTGAAATCGTGCAGGAGCCAGCCGAGCTCCGAATCGTCTTGGAACGTTGCATTGACATAGATGATTTCAGATTCATCCTCGAAGCGCTTGTGCGCCAGTTCGCGGATGGTGCGCTCTGCATGATACAAAGGTTCTCCCGCACCATACACGTCATTTTCCGTGATGAAGATGACGGTCGTCGGTGGAAAATCCTTCCACTTCTTCCCTTTTTCGACGCTCATCGTGTCGAGCATACTCGCGTGGAACCGCGCCCGTTGCGGGACGGCACCCTCATCGCTGCGCTGCACTTCGATGTTGTATTCCGTCCCGTCATCATCCCGCGCAAACACATCGAAGCAGACTTCCCGTCCGTACAGATTCGGAACGTCCTCTTGCGTATGCATTTCCGTGACGATGAGAAATGGCTTCTTCAAAATGACGCGCAGCAAAAGCTCCATACAATCCGCACGCCCTTCAAAACAACTATGGAAAAACGTATCATCGAGCAACCGCAATCGTCCGATCGCTTCCAGAAAATCTTTCCGATGAACGGCAACCTGCTCCATACGCCTCGCCTCCGCCGCTTTCATTTTACAAAGAATCTGCGCAAATAACAAGAGCTCTCCTGCAAAAAGCAAGAGAGCTCGTTTTTAAATGCCGCGTTAGGCATTACCTGTTGTGCGACAACGTAATCGGTAAGAATCTCATCTACAGAGATAAGCCTGAAGTTTCAATGCCGCGTTAGGCATTACCTGTTGTGCGACTCTGTCCTTCTCAGCCCGCGTCGCACAAGGGCTCCAGACAGCGCTTTGTACAATGTCTTGAATTGCGTCAGAAAATCAGCAGGATTTTTCGTGGACACTGTTTTGGAAATGCCATGAAAAAGGCTCGCAACCCGCATCAACGCTGGGCTCATCGTGTCCACAGAATTTTTGTATTTTCTCCCCCGTTTTCGAGGCCAAAAGAGATTATACAATGTTAGTATAGCATGAGGGCACCGTTTTGTCCATTGTTTTCGCGCACGAAAAACGGCCCCGCGATTTTGCGGGGCCGCCGTGGTTTGTCGGGGGCTTCTAGTTTCATGTGCTCATCTCCTGTCGTTCTTCTTTTTTCAGTCTTCCTCTTCGTCAAGCAGGCCTGCAAGCAGGAGTGCGATGATTACATCACCCATGAGGATCACCTCCTTTCTTTCATCGATAGCATCAATCACGATCTGCGGCTTCCAAGATGCCGAGGGTCAGGCCGAAGCCGACCAGGAACGGGATAGGCATGCTTGTCACCTCCTTCTGTTGTTGTCGCTGTGCTTTCGACATCTATATATTAGCGCGCAGGCGGCGCATCGTCTTGGCAAATTTCCCACGAACTTGCAAAACGCTGCGATGGAGAAAGGATTTTTTGTTTGCGTTGCCGAATCATAGAAAAAAGCGTCGAGCCCCGGGGCTCGATGGGAAAGAAGGGATCCGCCATGGCAATGGATGCATCTCCGCGCAAGAAGACGCGACGGAAGTATCTCAAGCAGTTCGACACGATTCTCCCTGCGTTGCGCTCTATGGTGTACGGCTGCTATCATCGCAGCCAGTTTCAAAAGCTCGGCATCACGGGCAGTGCGTATGACGAGTGCTTGCGCTTGCTCCGCTTCGCTTTGCCGGACGCCATCGCATCTACGCGGCAGGCCGGCGGCAATGTCATCCGCTTGCGCGGGGATGCGTATGAGGGTGCAGAAAATCCCCTCGCGCGCCTCTTCGAGCTGAAGACAGTCCCGCTCACCACGATGGTTTGCCTGCTCTTGATCCCGGCCGTCCTGGCGGCTGAGGGGCGGCCGCTCACGCGTGAGGAATTGCTCGATCGCATGGATACGCTCGTCAGCCAGCCAGGCGCCGCGCCGCTTGCGGAGATGCTGGAGTCGCATGACATGCTGTCGAAAGTGCGCCGCGTCCTCGCGGCCTTGCAGGCGGAGAGGCTTCTCTCTCTGGCGACGAGCAGCCGCGCTTTGACGTATGGCCTGCCAAGGAATCCGCTCGCAGGGCTCACGGCGGACGAAGCCGCTTGGCTCTTGACTGCCGTCCGCTTTGCATCCTCCGTCGCGCCGTTGACGCTCCCGGGCTGGCAGCTTGCGGAGACGCTCCGTGATCTCTATCCGGACGCGTCGCTGCGCCGCCGTGATGCGTTGCGCTTCCGCCACAGCAATCCGGCGCGCGTGCTCGACGATCTGCTTTGTGCGCGCCTGCTGGACGACATCCGCGCGCGCCGCGCCGTTTCCTTCCTTTACCGCGGCAAGAAGCGGGAGGGCCTCCCGCGCGCTTTGCGTACGGAGTTCCCTTATCATCGTCAATATGTCATCCTCGCGCAGCGAGAAAAGCGAGGGTCGGAGAGTCCTTTCCTCATCAGCGAGATCACGAAGCTCCGCGAACTGCCCGCGGACGCGAAAAAACGAACACGGAAACGACCGGCACCGCGCAAAGCCGCCCGCCTCGTGCTCTGCCTCCACGCAGAGGGATCGGCACGCACGGGGATCGAACAACGGATCGGCGACCGCTTTGCCGACGTGCGCTACACCGTGGAGGACGGCCGCACGATCTGCCGCATCGCCGTGCAGGATCCGCGCCGTCACCTTCCTTGGATCCGCAGCCTCGGCACCTCGGTCGAAATTCTGGAGGAGACGAGCGGCCATCTGCGCGCGACGATGCAAGCGCAAATCGAGGAGGCGTTGCAGGCATATGAGTGAGACTTCTTTGTTCGCAGAAACGGAAAACCATCTCTACCTCGCGCTTCTCCGCATCCTCCGCGCGATGGAGCGCGGCACGCAATATCACCGCTGGCGCGATGCGGCTGGCGTCCATGACGAGCTGCGCGACGCGCTCCACGCCGGCTTCGATGATGAGAGCGTCTACTATCCCGACGATGCCGCGTACGAGGACGATCTCATCGAACTCCTCTTCACCTGCACATCGCAGGAGGATGGGCGCGCCTGCTACCGGCCGCGCCTCCCGCTCCACCTTCCTCGCCTGCCCGAGCAGCGGGAGCTCTCGTGGCTGCGTGCGCTCCTCCTCGATCCCATCGCTGCGGCGCTCCTTCCTGATTCCCTCCACGAAAAACTCCTGCGCCGCCTCCAAGATCTCGTCGTGCCGCCGCCGGACGATATCTGGCAGCGCATGGACGCGCCTGCGCCGCCGCACCTCGCGCGACCGGCCGCTCGCGCCTTGCGCACGTTCCTCGACGCTTACGAAGCACGCCGCAGGATCCGGGTGGATGGCAAGCTGCTCGCGCCGTGCCGCCTCCTGTACGATCTCGACCGGCGGGCCTTCCTGCTTTGCTGCTGGAATGTAGACGCCGGGACGCCCTTGCGCCTTCCGCTCACGGCCGCTTGCGATCTCGCGGCCGCAGACACGCCCATCCCCGACGATGTCGAAGATCGCTTTGCTGCCGCGCTCGCCGCCCGCCGCACCTCCGTCACATTTTGCATCGAAAACACGAAAAACACCGTCGAACGCTGCTTTGAGCTTTTTTCTCCCTATGATAAGGAAGCACATGTCACGGACGACTTCCAGCGCTACGAGCTCACGCTCCACTACGACGAAGACGATGCGGAAGACATCTTTGAAAAGCTGCTTTCCTTCGGGCCGCGTCTCGTCGTCCTCGCACCAGCGGAAACGCGCGCGGCGATCATCGACGCGTGGCGTGCGCTCCGTGCCTTGTACGACGATGCGCCAAAAGAACCGTAGCAACACAAAAAGGGCCCTGCGTTTCCGCAGGGCCTAATGCCACAGTTGATCATCCGTTTTCACGCCATCCCATTCCTTTCCCACGTGCGTTCTTTTATTGCTCATAATCGAAGGCCGGAAACTCCGGAAGATGTACGAGGATCATATTGCCACCTCCTTTTGTTGCATCCCTGTTCTCTTGGACAGCTTCATCTTACCTCGTTTTTCCTTCTTTTTCCTGGCAAAAATCCCACGAACATCCCTCGCACGGAAAATTTTCTGCCAACCGCGCTTTTTTCTGAACACGAACGGAGGAACCGCCATGTCCATCTTCATCAATCACACGAACCACCCCTCAAGCGCCTGGAGTGCTGCAGAGCGCACGGCGGCCGCTGCCTACGGGGACATCGTCGATCTCCCCTTCCCCCTCATCGATCCCGAGGAGGACGGCGCGGCCGTCGCCGCCCGTGCGGCGGCCGCCGTGCAGGACATCCTCGCCCGCCAGCCTGCTGCCGTCCTCTGCCAGGGCGAATCAACATACGTCTACGCCGTCGTGCGCGGCCTGCGCACCCATGGCATCCCCGTCCTCGCCGCCACGAGCGACCGCGTCGTCTCCGTCACGCGCCATCCCGACGGCAGCACAGAAAAACGCTCCCGCTTCGAATTCATCCGCTTCCGCGCCTACTGCTGATACCAGCTGGCCGCCTCCTGCAGCCGCTGGATGACCGCCCGTACACCCGCGCCAAAGCATTTTCCGCGCCGCGATACACAGCGCCGCAATTCCTTTTCTGCCATCCTTCACGAAAACAATGATTAACAAGAACAAACGCCCGTCCTACATTGACAGAAAGATACATCTCATGATATACTAAGAACGCAAAAACCTCCGAAGCCCCGAAAAAACGCGAAACAGCGCGGGAGGTTTTTGAAAACCACCCATTCGGCCCCCGTCTGACGCGGCTTCCCGAGGACGGTATTGCATGTGGGCATTGCCTAACGCGGCATTGAAGCTTCTGCCCTTCGCGGTTGTTCAGCTCGGCAGCGCCTTATTGCATGCGGGCATTGCCTAACGCGGCATTGAAACCTGTGGTGCTTGACACGCCAGATGCGCGACACCATGATTGCATGCGGGCATTGCCTAACGCGGCATCTAAAAAGCCTTCTGATTTTTTCGTCAGAAGGCTTTTTGGGTGCTGTTTTTTCTTGTCATTCTCTCGAAATACGGATACAATGAAGTCAAGGAGATGACGCGCCATGAAACATCGAAGGAAGCGGACATCAGAGCGGCAAGCCATGAGTCCCGAAGATCTGACCTACGACAAAGCCGCGAAAAACGTTTTGGCTATGCGGCAGATTCTCGCGCCGATCCTCAAGAAATCCGTTGCGGCGTTTCGCCACCTCGACCTCGAAACGATTGCCAGCGAATGTATCGAAGGAACGCCATGGGTCGGCACGATCCCCGTCGCCCCTGGCCGGACGAACCGTTCGCTCCGCCGCCTCCCGAAGAAAATTCGCGGCTATCAAACAGAGCAGAGCGACCGCGACGAGGGCTGGGTGACGTTCGACGTCCTTTTCTATGCCCGCGTCCCCGGTAAAAGCGAACGCATCAAGTTCATCATCAACATCGAGGCGCAACGCAAGCCTACGGAATACAAGCTCATAAAACGCGCCCTGTATTACGCGAACCGCCTGGTTTCCTCGCAAAAAGAGCGCGACTTCATCGGCGAAGATTATGACAGCATCTGCAAAGTCTATACGATCTGGCTTTGCTTCTATTTGCCCGAGAAGGAAGCGAGTTCCATCAATCAATATGAATTCAAAGAAACGAACCTCTACGGCAACCACCACGAAGCAAAAGAAGATTACGACATTATCAACATCACGACGATCCACATTGGTGATGACGAACCGACAGATGAATTGCTGCAATTCCTGAAGCTCGTATTCATCGAGCAAACGACGGAGCAGGAAAAAGCCGAACGGATGAAGAAAGATTTCGGCATTGAACTCGAAGACGATACACGAAGGGAGCTGAAAAGCATGTGCAACTTGAGCAGCGGATTGAAGGAACGCGCTAAAATTGAAGGCGAAGCCATCGGCGAGGAAAAGACATGGGTCGCCTCTGTCAGGAATCTCATGAAATCCATGAAATTGACAGCGCAACAGGCAATCGATGCTATAGCCGTACCAGTCGAATTTCGTCAAAAAGTGTTGGAACAAGTCTGACGCTTCCGCGCCAAATCTTTTCCGAATCTCACAGGAATTCTGCCTCGCTTCCCCCTTTCGTTCATCGCAGGATGTTCCAAGCATCATCGATGTTCGAGAGGGGGATTGCGCGTCCTTTTCATTGACAATGTAACAAGCAAAATAGTATAATGGCACAGGGAATCGCATAACTTTTCTCCAAACTCAAAGCGACGGAGTTTTCCGCGTTTGAGTTTTTTTCATGTGTTGGTTTCGACGGCGCATGCCGTGTTTTTCTAAGGAGGAAATGCGTACATGATTGAACGTTACACCCGCCCGGAGATGGGGCATCTCTGGTCCATCGAGAATGAATGGCAGCAGATCCTGAACGTCGAGATGGCCGCCTGCGATGCGATGGCGGAGCTCGGGGAGATCCCGAAGGAGGCCGCGAAGAACATCCGCGCCAAGGCGGCGTTCGAAGTTGACCGCATCCACGAGATCGAATCGGTCACGCATCACGACATCATCGCGTTCCTCACGAATGTCGCCGAGCACGTCGGCGACGACTCGAAGTACGTCCACAAAGGCCTCACGTCGAGCGATGTCAAGGACACGGCGTATTGCATGATGATGCGCGACTCGTGCGATATCCTCATCAAGGACATGAAAGCGTTCCTCGAAGTGCTGCGCCGCCGCGCCGTCGAGTTCAAGCACACGCCGTGCATCGGCCGCACGCATGGCATCCATGCCGAGCCGATGACGTTTGGCCTGAAGCTCCTCCTCTGGAGCGCCGAGGTCGAGCGCGACATCGACCGCCTCGAGCACGCGAAAAAGACGGTCTCCGTCTGCAAGCTCTCCGGCGCCGTCGGCACGTACTCGAACATCGATCCGAAAATCGAGGAAATGGTCGGCAAGACGCTCGGCCTCACGCCGGTGCGCCTCGCGACGCAGGTCATCCAGCGCGACCGTCACGCCGAGTTCGTGACGACGATCGCCATCTGCTCGTCGACGCTGGAAAAGATCGCGACGGAAGTCCGCAACCTCCAGCGCACGGACATCCGCGAGGCCGAGGAATATTTCTCCCCGGGCCAGAAAGGCTCGTCGGCGATGCCGCACAAGCGCAACCCGATCAACTGCGAGCGCATCAGCGGCATGGCGCGTCTGAACCGCGGCAACGCCGTCGCAGCGCTCGAAGACATCACGCTCTGGCATGAGCGCGACATCTCCCATAGCTCCGTCGAGCGCGTCATCCTGCCGGATTCCTCGATCAACCTCGACTACTGCACGGCAAAGCTCACGGACATCATCGACAAGCTGCTCGTGTATCCGGAGAAGATGCTCCACGACATGGAGCGCACGGGCGGCCTCATCTACAGCCAGCGCATCCTGCTCTCCGTCGTGGACAAAGGCGTGCTCCGCGAGGACGCGTACAAGTGGGTGCAGCGCAACGCGATGAAGCGCTGGATGGAAGGCCAGGATTTCCGCACGAGCGTCGAAAACGATCCGGATATCACGAAGTATCTCTCGAAAGAAGAAATCGACAGCTGCTTCGATTACCAGTACTTCCTGCGCAACGTCGATATGATTTTTGAACGTTTCGGCCTGTAACCCCCCCGCCTTCACCCTTCACGCCTCCCCCTCTGGGGGATAAGCAGACGCTTAAGGCTTTAGCCCTTAGCGGTCGCTTATGCCGCTTGCGGCGGGTGCCCGAAGGGCGAAGAGGGTAACGCCGTAACTTTTTCGGAAAACCCATCAAAAGGAGATTTTATTATGTCTACCGTCGTAGTAACCGGCACCCAGTGGGGTGACGAGGGCAAAGGCAAGATCGTCGATTACCTCGCGCAGCAGGCGGACATCGTCGTGCGCTTCCAGGGCGGCAGCAATGCCGGACACACCGTCGTCGTCGATGGCGAGGCGTACAAGCTGCGCCTCATGCCCTCGGGCATCCTCTACAAAGGCTCGCTCTGCATCGTCGGCAACGGCGTCGCCTTCGATCCGAAGATCATGCTCGAGGAAATGGACGGCATGGCCGCGCGCGGCATCGACCTCTCCGGCATCCGCATCTCGAACCGCGCCCACGTCGTGCTGCCGTACCACTGCCTCATGGACGGCCTCGGCGACGAAGCGCGCGGCAAAGGCAAAGTCGGCACGACGCACCGCGGCATCGGCCCCTGCTACATGGACCGCGACAACCGCATCGGCATCCGCGTCTGCGATTTCATCGACAAGGAAGAATTCGCGAAGCGCCTGAAAGAAAACCTCGCGATCAAGAACAAAGAACTCAAGCTCCTCTACGACCACGAGCCGCTCGACTATGACGCCATGCTCAAAGAGTACGAGGGCTATGCCGACCGCCTGCGCCCGTACGTCTGCGACACGATCGCGCTGCTGAATGACGAGATCAAAGCGGGCAAAAAAGTGCTGTTCGAAGGCGCGCAGGCCACGATGCTCGACATCGACTATGGCACGTATCCGTACGTCACGGCCTCGCACCCGATCTCGGGCGGCGTCGGCGTCGGCGCGGGCGTCGCGCCGAAGAAGATCGACAAGGTCGTCGGCATCGTCAAAGCGTACTGCACGCGCGTCGGCGAAGGCCCGTTCCCGACGGAACAGCTGAACGCCATCGGTGACAAGATCCGTGAGGAAGGCCACGAGTACGGCGTCGTCACGGGCCGCCCGCGCCGCACGGGCTGGCTCGACGCCTGCGTCGTCCGCTACGCGGGTCTCCTCTCCGGCATCGACTACATGGCCGTCACGCGCCTCGACATCCTCGACAGCTTCGACGAAATCAAGATGTGCACGGGCTACAAGTACAAAGGCGAGCTCCTGAACGAGATCCCCGCGAGCCTCAAAGTCCTCGCCGATGTCGAGCCGGTCTACGAGACATTCCCCGGCTGGAAGACGGACATCACAAAAGTCCGCACATACGAAGACCTGCCGGAGAAAGCGAAGAAATACCTCGAGCGCATGGCCGAAGTCACGGGCATCAAGCTCGGCATCGTCTCCGTCGGCCCGAACCGCGACGAGACCATCGTCATCGCGAAGGATATTTTCTGAGCATGCCTGCCCTTTTGCCGAACAAGCTCGGCCTCACGGACGCCATCGAGCTCGCACACCGCGAGGAACTCCTCACGAAGCGTCGTGCACTTGAACTCTACGACAAGCGCCTCTTGGAGCAACTCGACGTTGGAACATTCCAAAGCTTGGCCTCCATTCACGGCTACCTCTTCCAAGATGTCTACGACTTTGCAGGAAAACTTCGCACGGTCAACATCGCCAAAGGAAATTTCCGTTTCGCTCCCGTCCTCTACCTCAAGGAAGCGCTCGCGAGCATCGATGGCATGCCGCAAACGACATTCGATGAAATCGTCGAAAAATATGTCGAGATGAATGTCGCGCATCCCTTCCGTGAAGGCAACGGCCGCAGCACGCGCATCTGGCTCGATGCCATCTTCCGCAAGGAACTCAAGGAAGCCGTCGACTGGAGCCACGTCGACAAGGAAGACTACCTCCTCGCCATGGAACGCAGTCCCGTCCGCGACACTGAGATCAAACATCTGCTCGCAAAAGCCATGACGACTGACGTAGAAAACCGCGAGGTTTTCATGAAGGGGATCGACGCGTCGTATCGATATGAAGGATACCACACCTATCCGACGAAAACCATTGACCTGGATCTCCGAACGTAAAAAGAAGCGCCGCACGAAATCACTCGTGCGGCGCTTTTGTTTCCGCCATCATCAAGTAAATCTTATCCAGTCGCTCACTCGTTGCCTGTATGGAAATCGTTCCAATAGGATTGGTCGATGTTGGCCAGGATGGTAGAGTCCTTCGTCTCTTCGACCGTATAAAAGTCCGTTCCTCCAGCTCCTCCCCCTTTTTCTTTCTCTACTTTGAAATGGAAGGTATACGTTTTATATTCACCGCCGCCCCATCTCCTTGATGGCGTTCGCGATGAGCTCGGCGCGCGTGCCGACGACGACCTGGACGGCCGTGCCGCTCGAGAAGACGCCGCGCACGCCCATGTGCCGGAGGACTTCCTCGTCGATCTTGCTGGGGTCTTTGACCTTCAGGCGCAGGCGCGTGACGCACGAGCCGATCTCGACGAGGTTGTCGAGACCGCCGAGGTTTTCGACGAGCATCGCGACGTAGGCGTTCGACAGGACTTCCTCGTCCGAGCTTTCCTCGAATTCCACATCATCGCCGCGTCCGATCGTCGGCAGGTCATAGAAGCGGATCATCCAACGGAAGACGACGTAGTAGATGAGGCCGAAGACGAGGCCGATCGGCAGGATGAGCCACGGCTTCGTCGCAAGCCCCCAGTTCAGCACGTAGTCGATGAAGCCGGCGGAAAAGCCGAAACCGTGCAAGATGCCGAACGCGTACGCGACGGACATCGCGAGTCCCGTCAGCACGGCGTGGATGCCGTAGAGCACGGGCGCGATGAACATGAAGAGGAACTCGATCGGCTCCGTGATGCCCGTGAGGAACGACGTGAACGCGACGGACGCGAGCGCGCCGGCGATCTTGTGGCGGTTCTCCTTTTTCGCCTCGTGATACATCGCGAGCGCGACGGCCGGCATGCCGAACATCATCATGATGTAGAAGCCGCCCATGAACATGCCCGCATGCGGGTCACCCGCGAAAAAGCGGTTCAGGTCACCCGTCGCGACCGTGCCGTCCGCGAGACGATACGAGCCGAAGACGAACCAGATGAAACTGTTCAGGATATGATGCAGGCCGAACGGGATCAGCAGGCGGTTCAGCACGCCGTAGACGAACGTGCCGACGACGCCAGCGCCGATGATCCACTCGCCGATGGCATGGATGAACGCCTGGCACGGCCCCCAGATCACGCCGAAGAGAAGCGCGAAGAGGATCGAGACGATGGCCGCCGCGATCGGCACGAAGCGCCGCCCGCCGAAGAAGCCGAGGAACTCAGGCAGTCGGATGTCATGGAAGCGGTTGTAAAGCACGCCCGCCTCGATGCCGGACAAGATGCCTGCGAGCACGCTCATGTCGAGCGCGGGGTCGATGGCCTTGAGGCCGGAGGTCAGCACGAGATAGGCAATGGCGCCCGCGAGCCCGGCCGCGCCGTTGCTGTCCTTCGCGAGGCCGACAGCGATGCCGATGGAAAAAATGAGCGCGAGATTATCAAAAATCGAGCCGCCCGCTTTCGTGATGAACGGGATGTTCAGCACGTCCGGCGCACCGAGGCGCAAGAGAAGCGCCGCCGCCGGCAGCACCGCGATTGGCAGCATGAGCGACATGCCGATGCTCTGGAGCTTTTCAAACCAATTGCCCATAAGGCCTTCCCCCTTCTAGAAATTTAAATCTCATGTTCTCCGTGCTGGAACTTCTCCGGCAAGAGCGACGCCGCCGCGCTGTCGGCGATGATCGTCGCATCCTGATGAAGCTGCAAGATCGACGCCGGCGTCGCCGGGCTCACGCTACCGAGCACGGCGCGCTTCACCGCGTCCGCTTTTTCCCAGCCGCTCGCGAGCAGCACGACGCGGCGCGCGAGCATGATCGTTTTGATGCCCATGGAGATCGCATAGCGCGGCACGGCGGTTTCATCCTCGAAAAAGCGCGCGTTCGCTTGGATCGTCTCGTCGTCGAGCCGCACCTTGTGCGTCGCCGCCTCGAACTTCACATCCGGCTCATTGAAACCAATGTGCGCGTTGCGGCCGATGCCGAGGAGCTGGAGGTCAATGCCGCCCGCCGCGCGGATCGCCGCATCGTAGGCGCGGCACTCGCCCGTCACATCTTTCGCGAGGCCGTCCGGGATATGGATATTCTCCGGCTTCACATTCACGTAGTCAAAGAAATGCTTCTGCATGAAATGGTGATAGCTCTGCGGGTCGTCCGCGCCGAGGCCGAGATACGCGTCGAGGTTAAACGTCGTCACCTTCGAAAAATCGAGTCCGATCGCCTTGTGCACGGCCACGAGCTTCCCGTACATCCCCTCCGGCGTGCTGCCCGTCGTCAGCCCGAGCACGCTCGCCGGCTTCAAATAAATCTGCCCCGCGACGATTGATGCCGCCGCCATGCTCAATTCGTCATAAGATTCCGTTGTGATGATGCGCATCGCATTTGCTCCCCTTTCAGTTCTGTCATTCCTACGCGATTCTGTGAACGCTCATCGCGTTTCTCTGTCTTGTAAATTCTTCACGCAGGCACAAAAATCCTCTTTTCGCGCACAGAAAAAGCCGTGCCTGCCCCTCTTTCAAAGGATCGGCACGGCTCTGTGTCCTACTCCGCCCAGTTTTCGATCTTCAAGCCGGAAATGCGTTCAAACTCACGGACATTATTCGTCACGAGCACCAAATGCCGCGCGAGCGCCTGCGCCGCGATCTGCATGTCATACGGCCCGATGAGACAGCCGCGGCGTTCGAGGTCTGCACGGATATGGCCGAACACCTCGGCATCCCGGTCGTCAAACGGCAACGTTGTGAAATTCGAACAAAAAACTTTCAACGCCTTGCCGTTACGCTCCGGCTGCTTGCTCTTTGCCGCTCCATACTCCAATTCCGCTACGCAGATGGAAGAAACGGCCATCGTTTCCGGATCGTGCTGCAGCAATCGCGGCCGGACAGATACCGGTCGATTGTTGATCGCATAGATGCAGATATTCGTATCCAGCAGATATTTAATCAAAAGACGCTGCCCCGCTTTCCGGGAGCGGCGGCTGGTTGCGCCCGCCCGCCATGAAGTCATCCGTAAACATGCCGAGCGACGCCTTGAATGCCGCCCACGGATCATCCGCCGGCGAAATCACATACACATCGCCGATTTTTTCGATGTTGACCTCTTTTTCGTCTGTACGATATTCCTTCGGGATGCGAAGCGCCTGGCTATTTCCGCTGGCAAAAATCTTCGTAATCATATCGACCACCGCCTTTGTCTCAAGTATATACGATTCGTATATACTTTTCAAGCAAAATCATTGTTTCACGGCACAAGCCGCCACGTCACGAACATCATCGCAAGTGCGTCGATCCCGAGCGGCACCATGCCGCAGACGAACGCCGGCCACGGCGCAAGGTGATAGTAGACAAGATAGCACACGAGCCCGACGACCGTCGCAAATGCAATCGCCAGTGCGCACGGCAGCGCCGCGCCGTCCGCTGCGAGCCCTGCAAGCACAAGCACCGTGACGACCACCGTCTCGAGCACCGCCCACGCCACGATGAGCAAGAGCTCCGTCGTCGGCACGCGATGAAACCATTTCACCGTCACAAGCAGCAAAAGCGGATACGCAAGAACGCCCGCAATCAAAACGCGAAGCGCCGCCCGCCCCGCCGCGCCATCCCACAGCATGCGGATGCCAGAAATGTCGTATGACATTCCGACCCCCGCCAGCACCAGTGTCACAGCAAGCAGAGCATAACCCAGCACCCCGCCCGAGGCGTCCCCCGGCCGGAACGCCACGCACCACCAGGCGAGATAGACAAGGCAACAGGCGACGAGCGAGGCTTGGCCGAAGACGATGTCACGAAATGGAACAGGTTCAAGCATCGGCCAACAGTTCCTCCACCATCGCATCATTTTCTTTCATAGTTGCTCCAACACCTTCTGCTGGTACTCTGGCGGCACCGCCACGGCATCGATCGCTTGCCGCGCCGTCCACTTCATCGATGCCATGAGGCTCCGGACGGATTCCGCCCAAGCTGCCACTCTTCCGCGCGCCTCTCCTCGTGCCTCTCCGCGCGCCTCGCCGATGGCAACACCTTCCGCTCTTGCACGATCTTTCAATCCGCTGCTCAAATTGCACATGGTTTCCAGCCCCCTTCGCGTATCGTCCTCAAGCTCGATGCCAAACTCTTTTTTCATTTGTTCAGCCTTCTGCATCTCTGTCATCTGTTGGACGAACACAATCTGCAAAAAACGTAAGAGCTCATCCGTCGGCGCGTCATCTCCGATATGCACGACCGTGATGTTCGTGAGATCGTACGCTTCCTTCGGCTCATGGTGGTTGCCGTAGAGGACTTCCTCCACGGTATGGTATTGGTTGATGGAGCTTCCCTCTCCCTCAAGCAGGTAAAAGCAGAGCCAGATGCTGTAGACCTTGCAGATGTTATCGTAGTCCTGTCCGGAAAATTCGCGTTCCTTCTGCGAAGACACGAGGCGGCTCAGATAGAACTGTGCTCGTTTCAAGAGTGAATATCGCGGATCATTTCTCTGCGCTTCGATATTGATGATAAGCTTGATGCGCTTGTCCGTGCCAGGGACACAAGCGTAGAAAAGCACATCAAATGTGACCCAGCCTTCATCTTTCTCACTCTGCTCCGTCTGGAGTCCCCGTATCTTCTTCTGGATGTTCTGCTGATTCGTACGCCCAGGATCGACAGGCACTTCACCGACCAATGGTTTTCCTTCGATGCATTCCCGCGCAATGAATTCAAGGCTGAACGAATGAAATTCTGGCACAAGCCGGTGCAAGATCATCGCAAGGATTTGTCGCAGCGCAAGAAATTCCTTCGCTGCCTTGTCATATGTCGCGTCTTCGGTTTCGACCGATGGATTCGCACGTTTCTGCCCATGCTCCATGCCATGTCCTTCCTTCTTTCCGCCCGCTTTCCTTCATCTATTGTCATTGTAATTCGCAAATAATCGCGTGTCAACGAGAAAAAAGCCGCTGCATCTGCCTTTGCTTTGCAGATGCAGCGGCCTTTCGCTTGCGAAATCATGCCGCGCTTCGCGTTTATGATTTTTTGACGTGGTACACCGCCGCATACATCGTCGGCAGCACGAGAAGCGTGAGCACGGTCGCGATGAAGAGGCCGCTGGCGATGGCGACGGCCATCGGGCCCCAGAAGGCGCTCGTCATGAGCGGTACCATGCCGAGGATGGCGGCGGCTGCTGTGAGCATGATGGGGCGGAAGCGCAGGACGGCGGAGTCGACGACCGCGTCCCACGAGCTCTCGCCGTCCGCGAGGTGCTTCTGGATCTGGTCGATGAGGATGACGGAGTTGCGGATGATCATGCCCGTGAGGGCGAGGACGCCGAGGATGGCGACGAAGCCCATCGCTTTGTTAAAGAGCAGCATGCCCCACGTGACGCCGATGATGCCGAGCGGCGCCGTGAGGAGCGTCAGTGCCATGTCTTTGCCGCTCCGCAGCTGGAACATGAGGAGCGTCATGATGAGGAACACCATCGCGGGGATCGGGATCATGAGCCATTTCATCGATGTGTCGCTGTCGTCGAGCGTGCCGGCCGCATCGATGCGCGCGCCGAGCGGGAGGTGGTCGCGCAGTTCCTTTGTCGCGTCGTACGCTTTCTGCGTCGCGTCGTTCGCCGTGCCGGATTTGATATTCGCCTGCACGGTGATGGCCGGGCGCAGGTTGTAGCGCTTGATGAGACCGTCTTCCGCTTCGTAGGAGATTTTCGCGATCTGGCCGAGCGGCACATAGCCAGCTTGCCCGAGGTAAATCGGGAGTTCCTCCATCTTGCCGAGGTCGCTGCGGTCGGCTTTCGCGAGGCGCAGATCGATATTGATCGTGCGGTCGCCCGCGTAGAACTGCGCGCCCGTCGCGCCCGTGAGCTCCGTGTAGATCGTCTGCGAGACGGCCTGGCTCGAAAGCCCCAGCGCGCGCAGCTTGTCCTGATCGAGCGTGAGGTGCATCGTCTTCTGCTTTTCATTCCAGTCGAGGTTGACGTCCGTGTTGTTCGGATCGAACGCCACAAGGTCGGCAACTTTTTCCGCAAGTGCGCGCGTCTCGTCGACGGTCAGCCCCGTGACGCGGATCATGACGGGATAGTCGTACATCGGGCCCGTCTGGATGTAGCGGAGCTTCGCGCGCACGTCGCCGAACTCGTCAGCGAATGCCGTGCGCAGCTCGCTCGCGAGTTTTTCGCGCGTCTCCGTGTCCTTCGCGACGACGACGAACTGCGTGATGTTGTCGGCGTCGGCCTTCGGGTCGACGGTCAGCACAAAGCGCGGCGCGTTGCCGCCAACGTAGTACGAGTAGTTGTCGAGCTCGTCCGCGTGCTCCGCGAGGAACGCGTTCATGCGATCGGCGACGCCCTGCGTCGCGGCCATCGACGAGCCCTCCGGCAGCTGCAGGTCGACGAGGATCTCTGGACGCAGCGACGACGGGAAAAATTCCTGTTTGACGAATTTCAAGGAAAAGACGGAAACCGCAAACAGCGCCGCCGTGCCGACGAGCACGGTCTTTTTGTGCGTGAGGAACCAGCCGAGCACGCGGCGAAACCACGTATAGAAGCGGCTCTGGTACGGGTCCGGCCGCCCGCTCGCGTCCGCCTTGACCTTCACTTTGATGAGATACGTGCCGTAGAGCGGCGCGACCATGACCGAGACGATCCACGAGAGCAAGAGAGCAATGCCGATGACTGGGAACAGCGCGCCGCAGAATTCGCTCGCCATGCCTTTCGAGAAGGCGACGGGGATGAACCCGCAGCAGGTAATCAGCGTGCCCGTGAGCATCGGCTTCGCCGTCGCGCGGAACGCATGACACGCCGCGTCGAAGCGGCTGTGGCCGAGCTCGAGCTGGACGCTCATCATCTCGACGGCGATGATCGCATCGTCGACGAGGAGGCCCAAAGCGATGATGAGCGAGCCGAGCGACACCTTGTGCAGGTCGATGCCGAGCACGTACATGCAGACGAAGACGCCGCACAGCACGAGCGGGATGCAGCCCGCAACGACGAGGCCGGTCCGCCAGCCAAGCGAGAGGAAGCTCACGCCGAGCACGATGACGATCGCCTCGAAGAGCGTCTTGACGAAATCGTGGATGGACGCGTCGACGACGCTCGGCTGGTCGGAGACCTGATGGATCTCGAGGCCGAGCGGGAGGTCTGCCGCGATGCGCGCGATTTCGGCCTTGAGGTTTTCGCCGAGCTCGAGCACGTTGCCTCCGTCTTTCATCGAGACGGCGATGCCGATCGCGGGCTCGCCATTGAAGTACATCTTCGGCTGCGCTGGCTCGATGGCGCGGCGCTCGACGGTCGCGATGTCGCCGAGGCGGAAGATCTTGCCGTTCGCGTTGATCGGCAGCGCCTTGATGTCATCGACGTCGTCAAAGGCTCCGCTGACGCGCAGATAAACGTTGTCCGTATCCGTGTCGAGCTTGCCGGAAGCCGTCATTTCGTTCTGCGTCTTGAGCGCTTGGAGAATCGCGTTCGGACTGATGCCGAGCTCCATGAGCTTCGCCGTCTCGGCCTCGACGTAGACTTTTTCCTCCTGTTCGCCGAGGAGTTCGACCTTCTGGACGTTTTCCACCTGCATGAGCAGGCGGCGCGCGTCTTCAGCGGCGCGGCGCATGTCTTCGTAGCTGTAGCCGTCGCTCGTCACGGCGTAGACGGAGCCGTAGACATCGTCGAAGCGGTCATTGTAGTACGGGCCATAGACGCCATCCGGCAGTTCGTGCTTCTCGTCTTCACAAAAATTCCGCACGTCGCGCCACGTCTGGCGAATCTGCGCTTTTTCCACGTCATCGGCGAGCGTGACGTAGATGACCGTCTGGCCTGCGCGCGTCTCGCTATTGATATGGTCAAGGCCCGGCGTGTCCTGGAGCTTTTTCTCGAGCTTGTCCGTGACCTGCTGCTGCATGTCGTCCGCCGACGCACCCGGCCACGCCGCCGAGATAACCATCTCGCGGATCGTGAACTGCGGGTCCTCCATGCGACCGAGCTTGTTGTAACAAAAGATGCCGCCGATGGCCGTGACGATGATGAAATACCAGACGAGCGCTTTGTTCTTCAGCGAGACTTCGGTGAGATTCCTCATTTCGTCCGGACCTCCTGCCCCGTGCGGAGCTTGTGGACGCCGGCCGTTACGATCGTCGTGCCGGCCGCGACGCCATGCACGCGCACCTGGTTCGCATCGAACTGCTCGACCGTCACGGGCTGCAAGTCAACGGTACCGTCATCGCCGACGACCCAGACCTCCGGCGCGTCGCCTGTCTGGTAAATGGCCGCCAGCGGCACGAGATAGCCTGCGTCGCCGGCTGTCGCTCCCGTCACATGGACGCTCGCCGTCATGCCGAGCTCCATGCCCGCAGGCGGCGCGGGAATCGAAATGCGAACTTTGTACGTGCGCGCCGCGCTGTCGGCCATCGGCGCAATCTCGCGCACCGTGCCCGTCACGCTGCCTTTGAGTGCCCAGAACTCGACATCGACCGCTTTGCCGACGGCGACATCCGACAGATGATTCTCCGGCACATTGATCTCGACTTCGAGCTCGCCCGTCTGCACAAGCGTCGCGACGGTCTGCCCAGCCGCCACGACCTGGCCTTCTTCCGCATTCACCGCCGAAATCACGCCATCCGCGCCGGCCATGAGATTCGTATAGCCGAGCGCATTGTGGCCCTGCGCGGCCTCGGCGAGTGCGTTCTGATACGCCGCAAATGCCGCGTCGTACTGCGTCTGATACTGGTCGAGCACGGCGGCAGGGACAGCGGCTTCGTTATAAAGTTCACTGTAGCGCGCGAGGTTCGACTGCGCGAGGTTCAGCTGCGCGCGTGCCGACGCGACGGCCGCGTCGCCCTGGTTCGCCTTTTGCACGACATCCTTCGCGTCGATGACCATGAGCACGTCGCCCGCCGCCACGCGGTCGCCGACATTCACATTGCGCGCGAGGATCTGCCCGCCGACCTGGAACGAGAGATTCGTCTCGTACCGCCCGCGCACCGTGCCGGCGTACGTGTCAGATGACGCGCCCGCGTCCACGCCGACGACCATCGACCGCACGAGCGGCGGCTTCGTCTCGACAGCTGCGTCCTTTCCGCAACCGGCGGCGAACGTCATGACGAAAATTAGGAGAAGACCAATAAGAAGTAGGGCCGCTCGCCTACTTGCGCCTCCCCCTCTGGGGGAGGTGGCCCCGAAGGGGTCGGAGAGGGTAGCGGCGTAAGTCGATTCTCCATCCTTCCGATAGAATCGTGAATCACGTGACTGCGCTACCCTCCGCCGCAAGCGGCATAAGCGACCTCTAGGCGCTAAAGCGCCAAGAGTCTGCTTATCCGCCTCGCATGCGCTCGGCACCTCCCCCAAAAGGGGAGGCGTAGAATGTATGAACTGCATACTCTCCTCTTTATTTATCTGCACGTTGCCCCAACTCCTTCTTCGTCTTTTCCACGAGCTCCGCAAAGTCCGCCTCGCAGGCGCGCATCGCGGCGTCGTGGAAGCCTTGGATCGTCGCGCCGACCTCGTCTTGGTTCATGCCGGCCGCAAGGTACTGCACCCAGGCGCGGATGATGCCTTGGAAGAACGCTTCCTGCGTCCGCGCGTACTCCGTAGGGTACACGCGCCGCACGCGGCGGTCGCGCCCGTCGACCTCGCGGCGGACGAGGCCCTTCTGCTCGAGCAATGTCAAGGAACGCGTCACGACCGCCTTGTCGAGATACAGCACGCTCGCGAGCTCCTCCTGGCTCAGCCCCTCGGCATCGTAGATGCGGATGAGCAGCACATATTCCGAAAACGACAGCCCCACGTCCTTGCAGCACTGCGTCACGAAGAGCTGCGACCGCCGGTGCAGGATCGTGAACCAGCGGCCGATGTTGACGTAATCCATCGTGCATTCTCCTTCGTATGTTTTCGCAAATTAGTTGCGGTAGTCAATCATTTTTTGTAACAAAAAGGCGCTCGCCCTCTCAATCGTTCAAAGTATAGGGCAAGCGCCTTAAAGAAGTCAAAGATTGTCAAACTTCTTGTGTGCAAATATCCCTTCACGATTCATAGTGGTAACGGCACAGCATGATTTCGATAGCGTCATCGACAATGCGATACACCAAACGGTTCATGTCATCAATGCGACGGCTCCACCAACCGGAAAATTCATATTTCAGCGGTTCCGGCTTTCCGATGCCCGTATATCCATGACGCTCGATGTCCTTGACGAGCTTGTTGATGCGCTTGACCGTTTTCTTGTCTTCGCCTTGCCACCACACATAATCGTCCCACGCTTCCGATGCCCATACGACTTTCATTCGACGTCCACCAGCTCATGTTCCCTGCCATGACCAGCATTCAGCTCCGCCATTGCCGCCCGCATATGACTGCGGTTCGGCTCGTCATACAGCGAGGGACTCCCTGTGATAGCGAACGGGATGCCACGCTTGCGGATCATCGCTTTTGCAAAAATGTTGAACGCCGTCGAAAGCGTCATGCCCATTTCCTTGCAAAGCATTTCAGCATCGCGCTTCACATCTGCATCCATGCGTAACGTCATCGTTGTCGTTGCCATGATGTATCACACTCCTTTGTGTTTCATTGTAACACAAATCATCGTGTAAGTAAATCAATTGTCCAAGCTCGCATGCGGCATTTTATTTTCCATTATGCGGTTTCATTTTCTCCGCTTTGCCGCCTTGACCCCGTTCTTCCCGCCCTGCTTCACTTCGTAGAGCGCTTCGTCGGCGCGCTTGTAGAGTTCTTGCGCCGTATCGCCCGGCGCGAGCGACGCGATGCCGATGCTCGTCGTCATGCGGCGGCCGCCCGGGAGGCTTTCGAGCTCCGCGATGTGGCTGCGGATGCGCTCGGCGACGCGGTGCGCGTCCCTTTCGTCCATGCGCGAGAGGATGACGAGGAATTCGTCGCCGCCCATGCGCCCCGGCACGTCGAAGCCGTCCCGCGTCTCCTCGCGCAGCACGCGGGCGATCGTCTTCAACGCGTGGTCGCCGATCGCGTGGCCGCACGTGTCGTTGATGCCCTTGAAATCGTCGATGTCCATCATGAGGACGGACAGCGGCTCCTGGGCGCGCGCGGCATCCTCGACCATTTGTCCGAGCGTCTCGTCCGTCGTGCCGCGGTTCAAGAGGCCCGTCAGGAGATCGCGCCGCGCGAGGCGGCGGTAGCGCTCATTCGCGTCCTCGAGCTCGCCGATGACCTGCTGGACGAAGTTCACGAGATGGCGCATGATGTCCGTGCGTGTGTCGACATGCGAGATACGTTTCGGCAGGACAAGGGACCCCGCGCTTTTCTCGCCCTCGCGCATGCCGATTGTCACGAACGTCATGTTCGCCGTCATGAACTCGCCTTGGCGGCGCAAGAACTCGCTGTAGGCGTAAAAGCCCGCCGACGGCAGGTAGCGGCTCATGCCGAGCTCCTGCTCCGTGTCGTCCGCGAGCAAGAGCTTGCGCGCGACGCAGCTCACGAAATACAGCGCCTCAGGGCGGAACGCCGCCATGCCGACCTGCATGCGATCCGCCGTGTCGAGGATCTCCTGCGGGTCGCCGTACGCGATCTGCACGTGCTCGCCCGTGAAGAAATCCCCAGCGAAGCGCACGCTGCCGTCCGGCTCGCTCGTCTGCGGCAGGCGCGCGAGCGCGATGCCGTTGCGATGGAGGAACAGCGGGAACGTCAGCATCTCCGTCAAGATATCCTCGTCCATACTGAGGCCGAGATACGTCTGGTACACGTCGACGGCCGGGCGATGGTCGATGGACTGCACGGTGAAGGGATTCTTCATGCGCGTGATCGTCATCGGGCGGCCGAGCGGCTTCCAGCCAAAGCTCGAGCTCACGGACACGTGGAGGTCTTCGCCCGTGAAGACGATGGCGAGCACGCCGTGCCCGCAGGCCGCATCGCCCGCGAAGATCGTCGGCATGTCCTCCGTGCCATTCTCCGCGATGCCGCCGAAGACCGCGACCTCCTCTGGGAGCGCCGCGAGCTCGCCGAAAAACGCGTCGATGCCGGAGCGGTCATCCGTGCTGATGAATTCGATGGCGCGCACATCATCCTCGGACGCGAGCACCTCGGCAAACGCGCGCCCCGCTTCCCCAGGCTCCATCGCATCGAAATCATAGAGCCACGCCGCCGTCTCGCTCGACCGGAACAGCGTAAAAGAGACCGCGACGCCCTCATGCGTCAGGCGGCCGTTCACGATCGACTCCATCGCGACCGCGCAGACGACGCACGCGTGCGGCATGCGCTGCTCTACCGCGCGGCGGAGCTTTGCCATGAGCTTTTCGGCGGCCGCAGGGCCGTAAATCGCCACGAACACATGGCGGGCCTGGAGTTTTTTCTGCGCGTCCAGCACCTCGTACACGGCGGGGAAAATCTCCTGCACGTCCTCGATGACGTAAGCATATTCTTTCACGGTCGCGTTTCACCTCGACAAACGATAAACTTCCAGCGGCAATCTCTATGGAATTGATTGCATTTTCCTTCATTATACGTGTTCTTTCCCCTTATCGCAAGGAAAAATGTCCCATGCACAAAAATATTTACCGACGCATGTTGCAAAACGCACGGACGCTTTCGCCGCGCCTCGCAAGCGTGTATAATAGAAGCGAAAAGATTTCGCAAGGAGGATCCCCATGTACAAGCCAAAGATCGGCCACATCGATTTCCTGAACGTCCTGCCGCTCGCCTACGGCTACGCGCACGCGGGCGCGCCGTCCGAGCTCGCGGAAAGCTGCGACATCGTGCGCGGCGTGCCGGCCGAGCTGAATGAACAAATCGCGGACGGCCGCCTCGACATCAGCAACGTCTCCTCCATCCTCTACGCGCGCCACGCGGAAAAGCTCGTCGTGCTGCCGCACCTCTGCGTCTCGTCGAACGGCCCCGTCGAAAGCATCCTGCTCGTCTCGAAAAAACCGATCGACGAGATCGAAGACGACGCCATCGCGCTGACGTCGAAGAGCTGGACATCGCACGCGCTCCTGAAAATTATTTTGCAGAGCGGCTACGGCGCGACACCGCGCTACAGCATCGAAAACCTCACGCCCGACCATCCGATTCCCGACGACAAGACCGCCGCGCTCTTCATCGGCGACGACGCGCTCTACCTCTACTGGCACGCGAGCCCGCAGCTCTACGCCTACGACCTCGGCGCCGAGTGGAAAAAACTCACGGGCAAGCGCATGGTCTACGCGCTCTGGGTCGCGACGAAACGCTTTGCCGAGCGCGAGCCGCTGCTCCTCAAAAAAGCCGCCGCCCGCATCGAAGCAAGCTTCGCCTACGGCCTCGCGCACAAAGACGAAGCCATCCGCTCCGTCCTCGGCGAAAAGCCCTTTCTCTACCACGAGCTCGACGAATACCTTGGGGGCATCATCCGCTGGGACCTCACGGATGACTACCTGAACGGCCTCCGCACCTTCTACATCTACGCCGCGAAAAACCGCCTCATCGACAAGGTGCCGGACATCGTGTTCGCGCACGTGTGAAAAGTTCAAGGGAGGCACATGCATCATGATGGACACCACGAATCTGAAAGAAATCACGACATCGCTCTACACGTTCCCCGACCTCATCGAAAACAACTGCCTCTATGTTGACAAGACAGCCTACATCTACAAACTGCTCAAAGTCACGAAAGGCCAATTCTTCTGCGCCCGCCCGCGCCGCTTCGGCAAGAGCCTGACCATCGCGACGCTCGAAGCCGTCTTCCGCGGACGGCGCGAGCTCTTCGACGGATTGTATCTTGGCAGCACCGATTATGACTGGCAAGTGCATCCTGTCATCCATATCGACTTCGCGCAAAGCAGCATGCGCACGCTCCCGCAACTCAAGACATGGCTTTGCCGAGAGCTTCGCCGGATCGCTCGCAGTTACGATCTGGATTGCTCAGATGATGATCCCATCCTATTCTTCGACACGCTCATCAACGATCTGTATGACAAGACAAAAAAAGGAGTCGTGCTCCTCATCGATGAATACGACAAACCGATTTTTGAGCATTTGAATCATGCAGAAGATGCGCTTGCTTTTCGCGAATTTCTTGCGGATTTTTACCAAATCATCAAAGGCGACGAACCTCTGTTGCGATTCACATTTATGACTGGCGTGACAAAATTCGCCAAAATGTCCGTGTTTAGTAAGCTGAATAATCTGGACGATATCACAATGGATCCAGGATTCGCTTGCATGTTCGGTTATACACAGCAAGAATTTGAACAATATTTTTCTGATTGGATCGAGGCCGCCATCGCCGACGGTGTTCAATCTCACAAAATGGTCTCCCTGAACTATGCCGGCTTACTTACAGAAATCAAAGCATGGTATGACGGATTCCGATTCGCGAACGAAGCCGAATCGGTTTATAATCCCGTCTCCATCGGACAATTTTTCCGCAAGCACCACGTTTTTGCGAATTATTGGTTTGGGACGGGCACACCGACATTCCTCATCCGACTTCTAAAGCGCAATCAGCTGACCGTCCCGGACATCGACGGCACAACACTGTCTGAATTTTACTTGAATACCTTCGACCTCTCCGAACTCGCAAGCGATCATGTGCAAAACGAACGCATCATCGAGCTTCTTTTTCAGAGCGGTTATCTCACCATCGAGCGCCTCGAACGTACGAACCCCGAACTCGTCTACCGCTTGCGTTTCCCGAATCACGAAGTCGCTTATTCGTTCGAACAATACCTCCTTGCTGCCTACATGAACCCGTCCGACGCACCCAGCCGTTATGTCAATGAATTAGTTTCCGCTGCGGAAAACGGCCATGCGGAAGACATGATCTTGATCTGGAAAGACTTCTTCGCCGGCCTCCCCTACGACATCCAGATCAAAGCGGAAAAATACTACCAGTCCATCATCTACACGATCTGCCGCCTCTGCGGCATGGACATCCTGACGGAAGTCGCGACGAACAAAGGCCGCATCGACGCCGTGCTCGACGCGGGAGCGCACCTCTACATCTTCGAGTTCAAACTCCACAAGACGGCAAACGCCGCGCTCGCGCAGATCGACACGAAAGCCTACGCCGAAAAATACCTCCGCGCCGCCCACGAAAAACACCAGACCATCCACGCCGTCGGCATCAACTTCTCCTATGCGCCGGACGACCGGACGATCACGGACTGGAACGAAGAGCTCGTATCCTGACGGACGCAAAACAGGAACATCAAAAAACGACGAACAAGCACGCAAAAAACAGCGTACCTGTTCGTCGTTTTTTCCTTGTCCTAGTCTTCTTCGCAAGAACTCAAATCCGTGCGCCGCACGCCATGCAGAACCGTGCGCCGTCTTTGAGTTTCGCGCCGCATTGCGGGCAGAAGCGCGCCTCCGGCAGGCCGTCTTCCGTGACGGCTTCCGCGATGTCGTGGAACGCGGCTGCGTCGTCGTCCGTGTACTCGTTTTTCACCTCCTTGAACGTCTCCTTCGCGTCCTTCATGACGTGCTCGATCTCGCCCTTGCTGTCTTCCATGCAGTCCGCGACCTCCGCCTTGAGCGCCTCGGCGTCCATCGCCATGAGCTCATCGGCCGCGAGGCGCGAGATCATCTTCAGGTAGACGTACGCCGACGTGTACGTGACGGCGGAATAAATCGCCATGCCGATCACACCGCTCGACGCCGTGCCGACGCCGGGGATGAATTTCAAGAGGTTCACGACACCCACCTGGATGAGCGCCCACGCACCAAGCTCCGCGACGATGCCGCTCGCGAGCGTCTTGAGTTTGTGCTTGCTGAGCTCGAGGCCCAGCGCGTCATTGATCTGCTTGAACATCAGCCAGATGTTCGCGATCTCGGCCGCCGCCGACGCGCCCGGGATCGGCACCCACGCCGTCCCCGCCGCGAGGACGGAATGCCTTTTTGCAATCGCCGCGATCTCCTCCGGCAAGACCTTGCTCCCGACATGGTCGATCGCCTGCTGCGCGATCGTCACCATATTCCAGTTCGCCATGATGATGTTCTCCTCGCTCCTGCCATACCAAACTTGATGGTTTCATTATACCATGATGCCCCCATCAAGAGCAATCGCCGCCTGCGGTGCAGCGCGCAAGCACGCGCAAGATTCGTATTCTGTCAAGATCTTTGCCTATCGCGTCAAGTTTATGCTTTCTTTTTTCTGCGTTTTCGCGGATAATAAAAGCGGGAGGATCTTTGTCCTCCCTGCACCCCCATTCAACTGTCTCATAGGAAAGAAGGTCGCTGTCCATGTCCCAAAAAGCGCCTGCCGGTGAACCGGCAAACCGTTCACGCAACTGGCCGAAGCACATCGCGTGGATCGTCATCTGGTGGCTGTCGCTCGGCTTCGTCATCCAGCACAATTCCGGCATGATGGGGCTCGGGTTCTTGACGGTTTTCTTCCTGCTCAGCTCGTGGAAGAAGCTCGGAAAGATCGTCATCCTCGCCATCGCCGTCGGACTCCTCTGCACCCTGCTGCCATTCCTGGAGCCGGTCGCCCTGCTCGTCGGAGCCATCGGTCTCTTGATGAAGGCCCGGTTCCTCATCCGCAACTGGCGACCGCTCGTCGTCGGCCTCTACACGTACGGTGTCTACGCCTTCGTCCTCATCATGACGAAGACCGTCGGCCTCATCGCCTACCTCGCCTCGAGCCGGGTTGCGGAAGCATTCGCCTCTCCCTCTTCCGGCATTATCGATCCCAACATCCCGCTCTACATCCAGGCGCTGCCGTACCTCGTCACCGGCGTGCTCGCTTTTTTCCTCCACCGCATGGTGCTGTGGCTCTACCAGCATGACTACGACACGGACACCGCATTCGGCATCATGGGCATCACGCCGCTCATCGCCGTCGGCTTCATCCTGCCGTTCCTCAAAGGCTTCGATATGGATACGAGCGACCTCGATGCCGGCGACATCGCTGACAAATTTTCCGACGAAGTCAACGAGCTCCTGGATACGTCCGATGCCGATGCCGGCGGCGACCTCCTGCCAGACACCTCCGATGCCGCCGCTGCGGACGATGCAGACAGCACATCGCTCCGGGACATCGTGGGTCTCGCACGGACAGCCATCGCCACGTTCCACGACGCTCTCCCCGACGGCTTTGACAACGTCGACACATACCTCTCCGATTTCCAATCCATGCAGGACACGGGCGACACCGTCCTCTCCTCCCTTGCGAGCCTCGGGAACGCGCAAGACCTCGACCAAGTGTTCTGGGATACCGTCGACAGCATCCCCGCGCCCGTACATGCTGGTATGGCTGTCGCCGCAGCCGCTGCTGCGCACAAATTGGACAACGAAGAAATGGTCTTCCGCATCAGCGGCCTCGGCAAGCTCAAGACCCGTCCGATCGACGACACGCACGCTGTCCTCCTCGGCGCCGGCGACTGCAAATTCGGCGAAATCATCTTTGATCCGCGCAACAACTGCGAGCGCATCAAGCTGGAAAACGGCATGCTCTACATCATCAACTACAACACGGGAAAGATCCGCGACGGCGTCGGCCACACGCTCGGCTACGTGAAAAAGGACGAAAACGGCATGCTCGCGCTGACGAACAGCGACCAGCAGCCGCTCGGCACCTACCTGCCGAACGGCGCCTTCTACAACCCCGTGCACCAGATGACGGCGCGCCTCGAAACCGCCGGAACCTGACAAAACCATACACGAAGGCCCTCGCCATCTGGCGAGGGCCTTCGTTGTTTCATTCGCGCTTGAGGTCTCGGAACTCGCTCTTCGCATCTTTCCAGACGGCCTCGATCTCGTCGCGGCTGTACTCCATGCACGTCTCCGCCTCCGCTTTGAGCGCCTCAGCATCCATGGCCATGAGATCGTCCGCCGCGAGCCGCGAGATCATTTTGAGATACACATACGCGGTCGTGTACGTGAGCGAAGCGTAGAGCGCCATGCCGAGCACACCGCTCGATGCCGTCCCGACGCACGGGATAAATTTCAAGAGATTCACGACACCCACGCGGATGAGCACCCACGCACCGAGCTCCGCGACGATGCCGCTCGCGAGCGTCTTGAGTTTGTGCTTGCTGAGCTCGAGGCCCAGCGCGTCATTGATCTGCTTGAACATCAGCCAGATGTTCGCGATCTCGGCCGCCGCCGACGCGCCCGGGATCGGCACCCACGCCGTCCCCGCCGCGAGGACGGAATGCCTTTTTGCAATCGCCGCGATCTCCTCCGGCAAGACCTTGCTCCCGACATGGTCGATCGCCTGCTGCGCGATCGTCACCATATTCCAGTTCGCCATGATGATGCCCTCCTGTTCAAAAAATGGTTACGCTCATTATACCATGACACGGACGCCAAAAGCACGCCTGACATTTGTTTTTACGACAAATGCGGCGTGCTTTTGTTCCTTGCTATGCGTGGCGGCGATCACTCGCTGCCAAGCTGTTACGAATCGATTTTCTTCCACCGATCGCCGCCAGGCTCCGTGAACGTCCCCGATGCAGCGTCATAATCACACGTTTCGTTGCCGAGCGTCAACGTTCCCTTGCCCGTAATCTGGTTGAGGTTCGCTTGTATCGTCAGTGTTTTTGATTCCGAGCGATATTTCTGATGCGTCCTGCGCTCGTATTCTGCCACCTTGTCCGCATCCAGGAGGACGGTCATCTTGTTCGGGGAAAGTTCCAGCGTCATCCACTTCATCGGCTCTTGCTTCGCATTCACCAATTTGTATTTGCCATACACGACAGAAAGCGCATCACCCGCGATTTCCGTGCCGTCCTGCGCATACCGAACCACTTTGTCCACGGATCCGTCATCTTTCCGCGTGAACGTCATCTTCTGATACGCCAGCGCGCCATAGATCTTCACATCCGTCGGCGCACCGCTGGCATCGAAATACGATTCCGACGCGACCCAGCCGTGGTCATCAAACGTGTAGTCGATCTCGGCGACGCTCCGTCCTTTGAACAGGCCCGTCTGGAGCGACGTCGCATTGTCGCCATGATAATACTGGGTCTTCGCGATGCTGCCGCGCTCATCGTACGCGAGCGCCACGGTATCGATGCTGTCAGAGAACGCCTTTGCATTGCCATCCGCGCCGCGCGTGGAGAATTTCGTGACGTTGCCCGCTGCATCATACGTCAAGTCAAGTTCCGAAATCGCGCTGTCCGACATGCCGTAGCTCTGGTCCGATTTGCCGAAAAATCCGATGGTCGACGGCAATGTCGCGTCCTTGTCGTACGTGTAGCGCGTGACGGCGCCGCCCTCAACGCAGCACGCTTTCACTGCCATCAAGCCTTTCAGCAGCTCATTCGGGTCTTTCACGGAGTAGATGACCTTCAGCAGTTCCGTCGAATATTTGACTTCCACCGGGTTGTCGTCCGTGCCGAAGTACGCTTTCTCTGTGAGGCGTCCCTTCTCGTCGTACGTAAAGGTCTCTTTCGCCCACTGCGGTCCTTTGACGAGGTTGCCTCCGTCGTTGACCCACGAGATGGCCGTGATGCGGTCTTTCTTTTCCTTGTCATAGTCGATCTGGAGCGCCGTGGCATTGCCGCCCTTCAGCGACGTCGCTTTGACCGTATTGCCGTCTTGGTTCGCCATGCCGATCTTGTTCAGGCGGTTCTCCTTGTCATAGCTGAACAAGAGCTGCGAGATGCCGGTTTTCTTGTCCTCGCCAATCTTGTTCTCGCCGTCCTTGTTGTAGAGATATGCCGCCTTGACGGTGTTCGTCTTGTCATCTTTCTTGAAGCGGATAGAGTACGCATCGAAATAGCCTTTGCACTTCTCGCCGCCGGCATCAAAAAATGTGTACTGCACGTAGCCGTTGTCCTGCGGCGTGATGGCGACGGAGGCAAACGTACCCTGCCACAAGCCTTCCGTCGTCTTCCAGACGGCCGTGCGCGTCGACGTCCCCTGGTACTCCGCCGTGATCTTCTTGACCTGGTCTTTCTTGTCCTGGTCCATCTCGACCTTGTAAACGAGGCCGGCCTTTTTCGCTTCGCTCTCGGAGAGCTTTCCTTTCGGGAGGAACTCGCCGTTTGCCGACATCACGATTTCCCTGTAATAGCCGTCATGCAGCTTGCCGTCATCCGCGCCCATCGAGCAACCGCAGCAGAGCACGAGCAAAAACAGCGCGAGCAGCCCGACGAGGGCGCGCGCACGGGGGACCCGTGGATTTGTAACTACCTGCATCATCCGTCTCTCCTTTTCCGTGGTGAAAAAATCGTATCCTTCCATCGATGCGCGTGTCCTCACAGTCCTCCTGCCTGCCGCTGCGCCGCGCTGGCGAGCGTGTCTTTGAGCCGCCCCTCGATCTGCACGAGTTCCTGCTCGGCGGCCTGACGTTTCTGGCGGCCTTCCTGCTGGATCTGGAGCGTTTCCTCGATCGTGCTGATAAGGTTTTCATTGACTTGGTGGAGCGTCTCGACATCGACGATGCCGCGCTCATTTTCTCGCGCGACCTCGACGCTGTTCTGTTTGAGCATCTCGGAGTTCTTGAGCAAGAGCTCGTTCGTCATGTCGTTCACAGCTTTCTGCGTCTGGAGGACTTTCTGCTGGTTCGAGAGGCCGAGCGCAATGACGACTTGGCTCTTCCAGAGCGGGATCGTATTGTAGAGCGCGCTCTGGACCTTGTCAGCGAGAACACGGTCATTGTTCTGGATCAAACGGATCTGCGGCGCCGTCTGGATGGCGATCGTCTTGCTGAGTTTCAGGTCATGGACTTTCTTTTCGAAGCGGTCGACCGTGTCGCTGAAATCTTTCACGACCTGCACGGCCATCGGATTGTTCGATGCCTCGGCCTGCTGGCGGAGCTTCGGCAGGTTATCCGTCTTCATCTCCTCGATGCGCTCTTCGCCGGCACGGATGTAGAGCTCGAGCGCCTTGAAGTAGACGAGGTTCTGGTTGTAGAGCTGGTCGAACATATTGACGTCGCGCATCATGAGATCTTTCGCCTTTTCCAGCTGGACGGTAATCTTCTCGATCTGCACGGCGAGCGTGTCGTACGATTCCATGAGACTGCGGCCTTTGTTCACGAGCTTGCCGAAAAACGGGATTTTCGAGATGCCGCTCGAGTTCGATCCGTCGACATCGAACGAGCGGACTTTGCCCAAGAGGTCGCCGAGGAGATCACCGACGTAGCCGCTGTCGCCTTTCCGGATCGAGCCGAGCACGCCGTCGGAGAACGTCGCGACGCCTTTCTGCGCCGGCGCACCATAGCTGAGGATGGCGTTGCTGTTCTTGAAATCGATCTTGCCCTTGATGATGTCGATCTTCTTGCGATCCTCGGGCGAAATCTCCTCCACTTGGCGCGTGACCGTGTCGACGACTTGCGCCGGCGCAAGGTCGGGACGCGTGGGATCGGCCGCTGGCATGCCCGCGGCCGGAGCAGCTGTCGCCTTCGGCTCGCTGAGATCCATGAGATCTTCCAATTTGACTTCTGCCATGAAAAAACCTCCTTCTGCACATCAGCGCAGGCAGTATTTGAAATAAAAATCGCGATTCTTCATCGTGAGGTAGCGCAGGCCCTCAGCCCAGCCCGCGATGACGGGAATCGTCGTCCACGAGAGCAGAACGTACAGGACGCCCATGAGGCGCTGGCCGAGATAAAAACGGTGAAAGCCGAGGCCGCACGACATCAGCGCGAGGAAGCCGGAGACGATGCGCTGCTTTCGCGTGATGGCGAGCACGGTCGGCGAAAGGCCGTTCGCCGCACCTCGTGCTTGCTGCGCCGGCGCGATGGAGGAGCCGTCACGATTGCGCACACCGTCCGTGGCATGGTGCTGACCGACGACGGCGAGGTCGGCCTGGATGTCCATGACATCTTCCTTGAGCATCTCGGCGAAATCGGCCTCGTACGCCTCATCGAAGCTGTCGAGCGTGCGCTGGATGTCGCTGCGCGCCCGCTGCACATCGGCACTCTGGAGGTTCGTCGCCTCAAGCTCGAGCGAGCGCCGCACGAGCTCGACGGCCTTGTCCTGATCCGTATTGATGAATTTTCGCGCCGCGAGGATGCGCTCGGGATGATGCCAGAGGTACGCGAGAATGTTCTGTACGATGTTATCCATCTTCGCGAGCTGTGCGCGGAGCGCGGGATCTTTCGTCTGCTCCGCCGCGTCGCGCAGCGCATTGCAGTCGGCCTCTGCCTTCTCGAATTGCTCGCGCAGGTAATCATTCTGCTTCGAGTCGAGCTTCCGCCACGGCAGCGCGATGCGGCTGCCGTTGCCGATACCGATGAACGCGCAGACAAGCGCGACCGCCCAGAGCACACAGGCGCCCGCGAGTGCTGCCGTGCTCCTGCCGCCGACCGCCGCGAACCACGCAACAGCACAGCACAGCCCCGCGATGCCACGAAACACATAGGATTTCACACAGCATCCCTCCCCGCCCTCTCATCGAAATCCATCGAGTTAGGGCAAATGTCGTATTGAATTGCTGCTTCTATTATCCTATTTTTTATCGTTTTTCGCACGCATATTCCTGACGGAATAGGCAAAGTATTTGACGGAATACGAATAATGACCGTTCCGACGATGAAATCGCCGATACGGCCATACGTTTTGCAGCTTCACAACTCACGATGCAAGCATCGAAGGAAGCCCCAACATATTCTGTTTCCAAAAATCTGTCATGCGAGCAGCGGCGACTGCCCGAGGCTGTCGAGCAGGAGGTTTGCGTCGATGACTGTCATGTGATGGTCGATGGCATAGGCGACGGCGCTGTCCCACGGATTTCGTACGTAGAGCGGCGTCGCACCTGCGTAGTACAAGAGATGCTGCGTCTCCTTGCGCGTGAGCCCCATCGCGAGCGCCAGCGCCAGCACCTTCGGCTTCGCGGGATGCGGCTTGCGCCCCGCGAAAATGTGATACGCATAGAGCTCATCGAGCCCCGACCGTGCGATCACATCCGCTTTCTCCAAATGTTTTTCCGCCAGCAGGCGGGCAAGATGCTCCGCCAGCGTCTCGTCGCGGAGCTCCTCCGCATTCGCCGCGAAATAAGAAGCGACGCTCTGCGCCGATGCGAGCTCGTGCTCGAGCTCGCCCGTATCCTTGGCCGGCGCGCCGTCTGCAACGTTCGCTCCGTGCGCCTTTTCCGTCACTCGCACTTCGTCCCGCATTCCATGCAGAACTTCGCGCCCTCCGGCAGCACGGTGCCGCAGTTCGCGCAACGGCGCTCCGTTTGCTCTGCCGACACTGCGGCCTCCTCCTCTTTCGCGCCTGCCAGCACGAGCGCCTTCATGCGCTCCACCTCGTCATCGCTGACCGTGTCCTTGTTTTTCTTGTAGAAGCTCTTGCCGGACTCCACGGCCTCCTTGATCATGTCCTCGTGCTCGTCCATGTACGCATCGACGGCCTTCTCGAACGCCTCGTCCGTCATCCGCTCCGCAGGCGTGCCCTTGGCCGCGAAGCTCTTCATCATGTCGACATAGACATACGCGACGGCATATGTCGACGCGGCCTCCAGCGTCACCGAGACCGCGCTCCCCGCGAACGGGATGAAGCTCGCGCCGAACGACAGCGCCTTCGTCGCGAGGAGCGCCATGCCCGCCCGCTTCACGACGGACCAGACTTTCCCTTTCGTGAGCGACACGCCGAGCTTCGTATTGATCTGCTGGATCATGACCGTCTGGTTGAACGCATTCGTCGCCACGCCCACGCCCGGGATGATCGCGATGGCCGCCGACACGACGCAGCTCCTTGTGACGATGGTTTTGATTTCCGGGGAAAAAACTTGTTCTTCTTGCGCTTGCATAGCTTCCTGCCGCCTTTCTCTCTACCCGCTATCATAGTCATGGGACTGGGCTTCGTGATTTCTGCTTCTATTATCCTATTTTTTATCGTTTTGTGCAACGCATATTTCCGACAGGATACGTCAAATGATTGACGAAATACGAATAACGGCCGTGCAATCGATCAAACGCCTGCACGTCCATCGCAATTTCATGATACGATGTGGTTGCTCGCTGATTACAATTTAAATTCTCGATAAAGCTCCTGCCGGTACGCCTCATCCTCCGCAATGCGGGCGATATCATCCATTCGTTTTTGCGCCAGCAGGAGGCGGAGCAAGTGCGAATACTGCTCTGCTTCCTGTTTCCGCCCTTTTTCCACGCCGCGCTTCTCGCCGCGCTTCTCGCCGCGCTTCTCGCCGCGCTTTTCGCCGCGCTCCTCTGCGCTCATGATGCCCGATCGATAGTCCATGAGCGCCATTTCGCGGTTGACGTAGTTCATGCGGTCTTCCTTGTTCTGGAAGAAGACGCCCGTCGCGTCGTATGCCTTGCTGATTGCCGCCTCGCTCATCGCCAGTTCCTCCTTTTCCTGCTTGTTCATACGGTTCGCAAAATACGCCATCCAGCGTTCCATCTTCGTCATCTCGCGAATCGGCTTCTTTACGGCTTTCACGAATTTCGGAATTTCGAGAAAATGAAGCGCCATGTCATCGTTCAAACGTTCCTGCGTCTCAATGTTGTAAACGCCGTACATCGCATGCGGATTCGCTTGCGGCAGAAGGTTGAACGCAACGATGTTGATTGTGATGGCCGGGCGCAAATCCTGATAGTCCGCGCCAGACGGCAACCGCATGAGATACATCTGCGCCCAATAGTACAGCGTGCGCCGCTCCATGTTTTCGTAATTGACAATCTGCACTTCGACATCAACGAACTCTCCCGTATCGAGCTCGCAGGCAACATCGAGGCGCGACAACTTGTCGGCATCGTTCTGCGGAATCTGCTCGGTCGGCAGAAAGATGATGTTCTTGATTTTATGCTTTAGTGAGGGTTCGAGCACGGCATTCAGAAAATCGATCGTGATGTTCTTCCGCTCGACCTTGCCGAAAATAAATTTGAAGAGCACGTCGTTCATCGGATTGATCTGATGCACGGACAGTTCATCCAAAATGCGTTGCGCGCGTTTCCTTTTTTCCATGCCGTCTGCCTCCTGCCGCCTTTTCTTGTCATTATTATATCATGGCGATTTCGCAGGAACAATCAAAATCAGCTGGACATTGTCCCGTCCCCGCCGACGTGCTATGATGGCATCATGAATCAAAACGAATGGAGGCGTCCCCATGCTTGATGCGGCGAAAGCGTTTCTGGCGAGCGAATACGAGCGCGTGCGGTTGCTGAAGTCGTCGGCGCGCGGCGAGGTGTGGCTCGTGTCGGACAAGACGGGGCGGCCTTGCGTGATGCGGATCGTGCATACTGGCGGGCTGCCGTTTGCCCGGCTCAAAGCGCAGCAGGGGCAAGGCACGCCGCTGTGGCCAGAGATCCTTTTCCTCGCGGAAGATGACGAGGAGACGGTCGTCGTCGAGGAGTACGTCGGTGGGCGTTCGCTGGAGGAGCGGCGCATCGCACGAGAGTGGCTGACGGAAGCGGAGGCGCGGGCGCTGCTCCTGGCGATGGCTGAGGGGCTCTCGACGCTCCACGCGCTCGGCGTCGTGCATCGCGACATCAAGCCCGCGCATATCTTCGTACAAAATCTCGCTACCGTTCCTTCCGAAGCCTCCCGTTCTCCCCGCCGCTTCGCATGGCCGCAAACATCGGACGCAGAATCGTCGACACGCGTTTCCGTCCGTCTCATCGACTTCGACGCGGCGCGCGTCGTATCGGCGGAGGCGGCGCACGATACGCGGCTGCTCGGCACGGAAGGCTATGCGCCGCCCGAGCAGTTCGGCTACGGACAGACGGACGGGCGGAGTGACATCTACGCGCTCGGCGTGACGGTGCGCGAGCTCTTGGGCCCGAATTTCAACGAAAAAAATCATCTCGGCAAAGTTCTTCTGCGTTGTACGGAAAAAGATCCCGACCGCCGCTATCCCGATGCAGGGGCGCTACGTGACGCGCTCGCGCCTTCGCGCTGGTGGAAGCCGTTCCAACGCACGGCCAGCGCCGCTGCCGTCGCGTTCCTCGTACTCGCCTTCGGCGCGCTTGCCGTGTTCGCCGACCGCCAGAACACACGAACCCAAGACTTCACGCAAACACTTGAAGACGCGGCAACGGAAACCGTGACGAAAGCGGGCGAAGAGGCGCAGGCCGTGCGCGACGCGTTCGCGGGCAAAAAAGTAGCGCCGCCCAGAAACGACGTGGACGGCGCAAAACGAAACGACGGCGCAACGAGCGGCGCGTTCGGCACAACGGGTCCGAACACGATAGGTGGCATCCACGACAAGGAAAGCGGCGCGAACAGCGACGACCTTGCAACGAGCAACGCAAGCACGGAAAGCGCCCTGCGTTCCGGCCGTCTCGAAAGCACGTTGACCTTCAACGGCGCGCCGTGGGACGACGAGGAAACGATCGTGCTGTCGTCGGACGATTGGCGCACGTGGGAACGCGCAGCGAACGGTGCCGTGAACGGCGACTATGCACTGTTTTTCCCAGCCGGCTGGAACGTCGCACTGACGCTGACGAACGGCGGCGGCGCGCCCGTCTCCGGCACGCTCGCGGTCGCGTTCGACGGCGGAGCGCATACGGAGTCGGATGCCGTCCCTGTCACGCTCGCGCCTGGCGCGTCGCAGACGATCCCCATCGCGCTCGGCGGCCGCCGCATCGACAGCGCGGACGCGAAGACGGCCGACCTCGCGCTGCACGTCTCAGGCGACGGCCTCGCGGGCGTGCATGACTGGGTGCTGACGTTCTACCTGCGGAGCGACGGCGGCTACCACGTCTCCGACGAACTCCGCACGGAGTGAACGTTTGTACAATACCACCCCCGAGTATTCGTATCCTGTCAAGTAGTTGCTCTATCCCGTCCGTTTTATGCGTTACAAATCCGTAAAAATCCCATAAAATATAGGAAGACTTACCCGCGGGGTAAGTAGGATCGGCAAAAAATTGCGTATGCTATGGGGAGAAGACGTTATGAGCGAGACAGAGACGGGGCAGACGATGAAGAAAACGAAGCGCGACACCTTTTTCCGCCAGATCGGCGCAAAAATCGCATACGAACGGACGATCCACAACATCACGCAGGAAAAACTCGCAGCCGCCACGCACATCAACCAGAGCACGCTGAGCCGCGTCGAGAACGGCAAGTACAATGAAAACCTGTCGATGACCATGCTCCTCGACATCGCCGACGCGCTCGGCATCACGCCGGACATCTTCTTTCAGTTCAACGAGGACGAACGCGCCCTCTGGGTCATCCCGGACGTCGCCGAATGACAGGCACGCCAAAAAGCCGCTGCATCGCGCAGCGGCTTTTTTTGCATGTCCGGGAAATTCATGCCTGCGGCTTCAGCACGCCGTTCTGATACGCGAGCAAAAGATTGTAGAGATCCGTGATTTCCTCCTGCATCTCGCGCCCGAGGTCCGTGTCGCCGACCGTCGTGTGGCAACTGACGAGCTCGACGGTCTCCGAGACGGACTCGATGTCGCCGTTTTCCGCGAGCGCCGTGCGGACGTCGGCGATTTTCTGGTGCGCGAGGAGGCGCAGACCACGCGAGTTCGAGAGCAGCGTGAAGCCGGAGATGCCCGTCTTGCTGTGGTACGCCTTGCAGAAGCCGCCGTCGATGACGATGGCACGGCCGCCGGCTTTCACGGGCGTCTCACCCTTCTTCACTTTGACGGGCACATGGCCGTTGATGATGTGGCCGCGCTTCGGCGCGAGACCGAATTCCATGAGGATACGCTCGCACGCTTCCTCGTCGTCAAGCAGGCGATAATACGGGTCAGCCGGCTCTTTCCACGTCGATTCGTCGTCGAGGAACGTGCGCTCGAACGTCTTGACCTCGCGGCCCGAAAGCGGCGACAGCCGCCCGCACCAGAGGAAATAGAGGAAGTCGAGCGCAGCAGGCTCGCGGTAGAGATACGCGGCGCGTGCCATCTGGTCGCAGAAGTCGAGCCAGCTGCGGCCCGCGTACGTCTTGCCGTCGTACGTAATCGCGCGGAACGTGCCATCGTCATTCATCGGCACGCAGCCGTGGAACAGCAAGTTGCCATTGCACGTGCGATACAGCGAGCCTTTGCGATAAAGAAAATCGACGTGGCGGTGGAGCGCGGCGCTCTCCGTGAACGAGACGCAGAGGTTGTGCAGGATTGCGTCCTCTTCCTCCGTCAGGCGGTACGGGTCATCCGTATTCTCGTCGATCGTCGGGAAATACGCCTTGGAAAGTTCGTAGCGACCGCCCGGCAGCACGGCGCAGGCAGCGCGGAAATCGATGTGATGCAGCAGGCGGCGCGACTCCATCTGGAAGTCGGGATTCCGTGCGATGAGCCGCCCTTCCTCTTTGAACAGCATGATCGTGATGGCTTTTTCCGCTGCCTGGATCGGCCCCTTGTCAGGATAGAGATGCTGCGCGAACGTCACGAGCGCCCGCAGGCTGATGCCGTAGCCGCGCTCGAGCACGTCCGTGTTGTCATAGCGCAAAGAGTTCCGTACGACGGAGGCGATGCATGCCCGGCTGCCGAGCGCCGCGCCCATCCAAAGCACGTCGTGATTGCCCCACTCGATGTCGACGTTCGGCAACGCCATGATGCGGTCGAGGATCGCGTCGGGCCGGCTGCCGCGGTCAAAGAAATCGCCGACGAAATGGAACTGCGCGACGGCGAGCCGCTTGATGAACGCGGCGAACGCCTCGATCACGTCCGCACCCGCATCGGCCTGCACGATGCTCGAAAGGATCCGCTGCTGGTACGCGAGCTGCGCCGCATCGTCCTCCGGCCGCGTCGCGAGGAGCTCGACGAGCACGCCGCGCAAGCGCTCGGGGATGAGGCTCGGCAGCTTTGACGCCGGATATTTCCAACTCATGAGGCGCGCGACCGCGAGGCAGCGCGTGATGTTCGTGCGGTACCACGCCGGCGTCGCCCGCCGCGCCCGCGTCACCTGCTCGATCTTTTCTTTCGGATAGTAGAGGAGCGTGCAGAACTCCGCCTTTTCCTCCGCCGACATCCGTGCGCCGAAGACGTAATCGACCTTCTCACGGATGACGCCGGAACAGTTGTTCAAAATATGATGGAATGCCGCATACTCGCCATGCAGATCGCTCATGAAATGCTCGACGCCCTTCGGCAGCACGAGCTGCGCCTGGAGCGCGATCAACCGGCTCATGACCGATTCTTTCGTTGGATACTTCTCCGCCAAAAGGCGCAGGACTTTGCCAGGCTTTTTTACGTGCGAAATCTTCCGCATGATTTTGCTCCTTGTGACAAGCTGTTCTTGATAATTTCCTCATTGTGCAATGCGTTATCCAAAACGCACGACAAAAATTCTCTGTATTTGCTGCCTGCAAAATATTGTGCACGAACAACGACCCACGTATGCACATTCATCGTAATATCCTCAGTATCATCTTCCGTGCATCCAACGGGCTGACCATCTCGTGCACGATACATGTGCTTCAATTGCTCTTCCGTGAGTTCTGGGCAATCCTCGTCAAATGTAATCGGCATTGACTTTGCTTTTTCCAGCATTTCCAGTTCTTCCTTCGTCAATGACTGATTGATTTCTTCCATCGTTTTCCTGACAATCATAATCTCTCCTCCTCGTTTCAATTATATCGCACGAACAACATCCCTGTAAAAGCATTTTTATCCGTGCGCATACATTTTGAACACGAAGGCGAAAAATCATAACCGATTCATCTGCGGTTCGACCAGGGGTGCGATGTCTACGTTTTCAGGTGCTTTCAAATGCTCTTTTTGCGTGAAGACCGCGAGCTCGAGGGGCGCGGGCTGCGGGGCTTTTTCCCCTTTGCCGCGTCCAAAAATCACGGTGCCTGGCGCGAGGCGGTCGCCGCGGACGAGGGCGCGGGCGAGGAGGAATTTGTCCTGGAAGCGATCTTCGTGAAGCGGCGCGTAAAGGCGGACGGGGACGTCGTACGTCTGTGCCGCGTCGAGCGCTTCGAGCGTGCCGCGCACGGTGCTGCCGCGCGCCGGCAGGAGGAAGCCACGCACGGGCAAGCCGAGGATGAAGTCCGCATCCGCCGCACCGCGCACGAGTGCGCAAAAGTCTGGGAACGTCATCGCCTGGTCGAGCGCCTCCACAGCGCAGCCTTCGGCCTGGAGCTGCTGCAAAATCGTGCGGCTCCCATCGCCGGACGCATGGACATTCACGAGGATGGCATCGGCAAAGGACAGCGTATGACGGACGAAACTTTCGAGGACATCCGCGTCATCTTCGCACCACGCGGCGACGATCACGCGCTTGCGCCTCGGGCCTGCGTACGGTGCTGCATAGTGCGCCGCACGTTCCCACGCTGCCCATTTGAGATCGCTGACAACCGTGCGGACGCGGTCGGCCGATGCCACTCCTTCTGGCAATTGCGGGAGCATGGAAAAGAGCACTTCCATGACATTCGTCGGCACGCCGCCCGCGCGGCACGAACGATGCAGCGCTTCTTCGAGGCATCGGAGTGCAGGCGCAGCTGGCGCTCCCCCGCGTTCTTCCATTCGCAACCGCCGCCACAGGAAACCGAAGACCTCCGCCTTGCCGGCCCACGCCGCATCGCCGGCCGGATGCTGCGCGAGCGACGATTGCAAGCGCGCGCATAGCGCCGCGAGGTTTCCCTGCCGTGCCATGCCGAGGAGCGGCAAGATGTTCACGCCCGCCCGGTAACAATGATTCTGCCAAAAGCGCATGCGAAATGCCTGCCGCTGCACCTCCGTAAAAGCGGGAAACGTCACTCCGCTTTCCCGTTCCACGAGATGCGTGAGCGGTTCAAAACACAATTTATCCCAGCCGTGGCAGCCGAACGGCCGCCAGCCGCGCGCCATCTTTTGGTACGCATGCGAGACGTTGCCCTGCACGGCGAACGAAAGCGCCGTCCGGGCATCCGGCACGCGGAAGGCGCGCTCTTTTTGCGTGCCGCACCAGCTGAAAAACAGATCCTCGAAGCACTGGAAAACATCATGGAAAGGATGCTGCCCCCACGTCTTTCGATACGCCGCCAGCACGCGGCGGCAAGCTGCGACGCGCCGCAGGGAAAAGCCGCCGTTGCCGACTGTGATGCCGAGCACGTGCCACGCAGCGTCCATGCGGCTGACGGGCGCACCGATGTAGTCATAGCCCATCGCGCAAAAGCGCGCGAGATCGTCTTGGAAGACGAACGCGTCCGTCTGATAGATCAGCACATATTCGTAGTCCGCGAACCGCGCATAAAATTCATCCGACAGCATCAGGCTGCTGTAGCCGAGCGTCCCGCGAAAATAGTCGTCGCGGAAGCGCTCGATCCGCGTCCCGCGCCCAAGCGCGCCATACTGCGGCCGCAGGGACTCCGGCAGGAGGAACGCGCGCGGATACCGCCCGAGCACCCGCTGGAGCTGCCGCAATGCCACGCGATCCCGTTCGTCCAGCTGCTCCTTATACATGGGGATGACGACGATGACCTTTTCCATATCCGATGTCACGCCCTTCTCACGAAATGTTTTTCGAATGCCGCCGCAACATGTTTCTCAACCGCCCGCAACCATCTTGGAGACGTAACACAAAAGCACGATGGCGATAGCGAAGAGATACTCGAACACGCTGCCAACAGCGTAGAGGCGCGCGCCGTGCTTGCGATTCGGCGTGACGATGGGGACCTTGCCGCACGTCATATCTTCTGCAATATGCAAGAGCGCGCCGATGGCGAAAAATTTGCCGATCGTCGCGAGCTCGCCGCCCTCGAATCCGTAGTCCCCATTTCCGAAATGCAGCGAAATGCCGAGGAGCGCGAGGTACAAGACCGGCCAATGCGACCAGCCGCGATGACGGCTGCGCCACGCCCAGTAGTTCCCTGCGCGCGGGTTTCCTTCTAATTTATCCGGCAGCAACGCGCCCGCCATGCTATAGGCCGTGAGCAAAAGATCGCTCGTCGCCGTATAGACGGCGACGCCCGTCACCACCTGATGATTGATCCATTTCATGCCGCGCACCCCCCGCCACGCACTTCCTCGTTTTTCCGCCCGTTTGCTCTTTCCTCCAGTTTACCAAAAGAATCCGTTGCAAACAAGGCAGCAAAACGGTAAACTAAGGGAGAACGACTCTCGCAGAAAGGAGCAACGATTTGGACGACATTGCATGGGAACGCTCGCTCGCACTGCGGCGCCAACGGATCCAGCGGCAGCGGCGCTATTTTTTCCTGTTCCTCTTCGCCGCGATCGCCATCGCCGTCGGCGTCTGGCATCATTTTTTCTACACGCGCACGCCGGAGTACGCGCTGAAGGAAGTCCAGACCGCCATCGAAGAGCGCGACAAGGAAAAATTCGCGCGCTACGTGAACCTCGAACTCGTCACGAACCAGGCATACGACGACCTCACGCGCGACCTCTTCGCCTATGACTCCACGCTCACGCCGCAGACACGCGTGCTGTTCGAAAAATTTTACGTGCTCGTGAAGCCCGAGCTCACGCGCGGCACGCAAGAAGCAATCCTCAGGCGCATCGAGAGCGGCCTCTGGACGCTTCCGGACGGCCTTGACATCTTGAAGGGCCGCCAGCTTGGCATCGACTTCGAGCGCTTCCTCGCGCGCACGCAGCTCCGCAATACGACGCTCGTCTCCGTCGATCACGTCACGCACCACGACGCGTCGGCGACGGCCGAAGTCACGGTGAAAGAAGACGACACGGACACATCGTTCACGCTCGCCGTCATCCTCGAAGAAGCGGAAGACGGTCATTGGCAAGTCGCCTACGTGAAAAACTACCGCGCCTACCTCGATACCATCTCGCCGCTCGTCAATGACGACATTGCGAACTACATCGACGCGACAAAGCCGATCGTTGACGAGTTCAACGAGACATTCGCCGCGCAAAAATCAAAATTCACGCGCATGAATGAGACGACGGACGGCCGCCTGACGAAAAAACAGCGCGAAGCCATCGCCGACTTCCTCGAAGACGACGTGATCCCCGCGCTGAAGCGCCGCCAGGCAAAACTCGACGAGGTAGACGTCCCCGCCGGCGCCGGCTACCTCGCGCGCCAGCGCCAGAAATCGACGGAAGTCACGATCAGCGCCTGGCAGCACTACGTCAAGGGATTGCGGCAAAACAGCGCGCGCGAATTCGACACGGCCGAGACACTCATGAAGCAAGAGCTCGCCATCGACCTGCGCGTCGACGACATCATCCACCACACGGCCGTCAGTAAGAACATCCCGAACCTCCCCTGATGTTTTCCCGACGTTCTTCCCATTTTTCTTGCGATCTTATGCATTCCTTCCTTGCAATCCCAGAAAAAACCGAGTAGAATAGAGGAAAACAAGAACGAATTCATCCTATGAAATCGAAGAACCTGCGTTGATCCGATCGATCCGATCGATACGATTGATCCGATGCGCAGCAACCAGGAAGGTGCATCCGCATGACGAACACGAAAAACAACATCCTCGCTCCCATCTCCGGCAAGGTCGTCGAACTCGCGACCGTGCCAGACCCCGTGTTTTCCGAAAAACTCACAGGTGACGGCTGTGCCATCCTCGCAGACGGTTCTGACGTGCTCGCGCCGATCGACGGCGAGATCACGCTGTTCTTCGAGACGAAGCACGCGTTCGCCATCACGGGCGCGGACGGCGTGCAAGTGCTCGTCCACATCGGCCTCGACACCGTCATCCTCGACGGCGAGGGCATCACGGCGCTCCACCACACCGGCGAACACGTGAAAGCCGGCACACCGATCCTGCACCTCGACCTGCCGCTCCTGCAGAAGCACCACATCAATCTGATTTCCCCCGTGCTCATCGTGAACTACGAAAAAGTCCGCCACCTCACCCCCGCCCGCACCATCGGCGGTGAAGTCGCGGCAGGACGTGACTGCGTGCTCCAATATGCAGTTTGAATATGAACATAGAGAAACGCCCTCGCAACTGCGAGGGCGTTTCCTATTCCAAATTTCCTAGTCCCAAAAAGGCTCGAACGACTCCATTCGACGTGTTTGGTCGCATTCCGGCCAAAACGTCCGAGATTTCCCACATCCCTGTCGTTTCTGTCCATGAGCGTATTATAAAACAAATAGTTTCTCAAGTCAACGATAAATCTCTACAAGGAGATTTTTCCTATCCCATGCGAGGCAGGAAAAACGCGATGGACGGCGAATGTTATAGCAGACACAACGAAAGGAGGCGGCGCCCATGGCGAGCTTTCACGGCCACGGCGACAAGGTCGCCTATTTCTTCATCGCGTTCGGCCTTTACCTGCTGTTCCGCGCCATCACGGAAGCGCACGTCACATCGCTGACGGGCGAGACGCTCTACATCGCCATCGCCATTTCCCTTTTCGCGAGCAACGTGCCGCGCGTCATGGACATCCCGCTCCACATGGTGCAGCCGATCCGCAAGATCGAGATTTTTTCCTTCGCCCTCGCGCTCGCCTGCTTCGCCGCGCTCTGCCTGCGCTATCTCATCTGACGGGGCGCTGCAACGCCTCGCGGAAACAGGGATGCGCGGCTGTACGAAAACAGCTGGAATCCCCAGCAAAGGAAGATGACAAAATGAATCGCGACACGAAAAAAAAGCTGACCGCTCTGGAACTCGTGACGAAAATGCGCGTTGAAAAAGGCATCCGCTTCGACCTTATGACGGAAAACGAAGCCATCGGGTTCCTGAAGGAAAAAAACAACTACCTGCGAACAGCCTCCTACCGGAAAAATTACAAGAAGAACCTCAAGGGCAAGAACGAGGGAAAATACATCGACTTGGATTTCAAATACCTCGTGGAACTCTCCTCTCTCGACCGGGATCTGCGTGCGCTCGCGCTCGATATGTGCATCGACATCGAACACGCGATCAAAATCCGGCTCCTCCAGCACATCGACAAGAACCCGTTTGAAGACGGGTATGCCATCGTCCAAGACTTCCTGCAAGCCCAGGAGAATCAGCACGTGTTGGGTGAAATCGCCGGAAGGACGAAAAGCTCCAACTATACGAACGACCTGATCTACAAATACTTCCGTATCGAAGAAGATGCGTTTGGGTATCGGACGGTCTGCGGCATCGACTGCCCCATCTGGGTGCTGGTGGAGCTGCTCACTTTTACCGAACTGCTGCACCTTTACGGCCATTATTACGACAGCGACACGTACAAGCAGAGCCTGGCATATGGCAGCAAGCCCCTCAAAAAACTCGACGAGCGATTGATCTTGCCCGTACGCAGCCTGCGCAACGCGTGCGCGCACAACAACTGCTTGCTCTGCACCCTGGCTCCCGCCAAAGGAACGTCGCCCCCGCTGCCGCTGACCCAATTCGTATCCCTCTTGGGCATCTCCCAGGGCATCCGCCAGAAAAAGCTCCGCAACCGTGCGCTCATGGAAATCACGGCGCTCGTCTACGTATACCGGATTTTGGCGACCTCACGCGAAAAACAAGACATGGCGAAACGGCTGAACGCTTTCATCGACCGGCACATCCACCAGACGGAGCCCTATTTCCAAAGCAACGATCTCGTTCTGTCGTCCTTGCAATATCTCGAAAAAATTCTTCCCAGCCTCTTGACAACCTCCGAATAATGCCCTATACTGTAATCAAATCAATAAAGCACAGCTTTTGCACGGGCAGCGTTACGACGGTGCCCTTAGTTTTATGTAAAAATAAAAATTTACATGGTGCCGCGCGACAAAAAAAAGGAGACGCACCGCATGCCTGACGAACGCAAAAAAGTCATCAAGCTGACGCACACGAAAAAAATCGGACTGCTCTCGGAAGACGACGAGCAGGAGATCCCGAAATCCATCCGCGAAAAGATCAAGTCGTCGAAATCAATCAAGCTCACGACTACGGACGACGAGGAAGAACAAACCATCCCGAAGTCCATCAAAGAAAAAATCAAGTCGTCGAAATCCATCAAACTTGCGACAGCGGACGATGACGAGCAGACGATTCCGAAGTCCATCAAGGAAAAGATCAAGTCTTCGAAGTCTCTCAAGCTCACGACAGCGGAGAAGAAAACAAAATAACGACGATGGAAACCCACGCGCTTCCGCCGCACGAAAAAAATTGGCGCGGCCGCAGATTGTTTGCGGTCGCGCCAATTTCGTGTGTCGCGTATGTATTTTGTCTTTAGTCGAGGGTCTTGAACGCCTGGTCGAGGTCGTAGATGATGTCGTCGATGTGCTCCGTGCCGATGGAGAGGCGGATGGTCGATGGCGTGATGCCGGAGGCGAGGAGCTCTTCTTCGCTCATCTGCGAATGCGTCGTCGAGGCCGGATGGATGACGAGGGACTTCACGTCCGCGACGTTTGCGAGGAGCGAAAAGACTTTGAGGTGGTCGATGAATTTCTGCGCTTCGGCCGCTCCGCCTTTGATCTCGAACGTGAAGATCGAGATGCCGCCGTTCGGGAAATACTTTTTGTAGAGCTCGTGATCCGGATGATCGGGGATGGCCGGATGATTGACCTTCGTGACGTGCGGATTCTTTGCGAGGTAATCCACGACTTTCAGCGCATTCTCGACGTGGCGCTCGACGCGGAGCGACAGCGTCTCGACGCCCTGCAGCAAGAGGAATGCGTTGAACGGCGAGATCGTCGCGCCCGTGTCACGCAAGAGGAGCGCACGCAGGTAGACGACAAATGCTGCCGCGCCGATGTCTTTCGCAAAGCTCAGGCCGTGATAGCTGACATTCGGCTCGACGAGCCATGGGAATTTGCCCGACGCCGCCCAGTCGAACTTGCCGCTGTCGATGACAACGCCGCCGAGCGTCGTGCCGTGGCCGCCGATGAATTTCGTCGCGGAGTGCACGACGATGTCCGCGCCGTAGTCAAACGGACGCAGCTGGTACGGCGTCGCGAACGTGGAATCAACGACGAGCGGGATCTTGTGCGCGTGCGCGATCTTTGCGACGGCCTCGATGTCGATGAGGTTCGCATTCGGATTGCCGACGGATTCGATGTAGAGGATCTGCGTATTGTCTTGAATCGCGTCCTCGAAAACCTGCACGCCCTTCGTCGGATCGACGAACGTCGTCTCGACGCCGAAGTCCGGCAGCGTGTGCTCGAAGAAATTGTACGTGCCGCCGTAAATCGTCGTGGCTGCGACGATGTGCTGGCCGGCATGGACGAGCCCCTGGATCGTCGCCGTGACGGCCGCCGCGCCCGAAGCGAACGCGAGCGCTGCGACGCCACCCTCGAGCGCCGCGAGGCGTTTCTCGAGCACGTCCTCCGTCGGATTTGTGAGACGGCCATAGATGTTGCCGGCGTCTTTCAGGCCGAAACGATCCGCCGCGTGCTGCGAATTGCGGAACACGTAGCTCGTCGTCTGGTAAATCGGCACCGCACGCGCATCCGTCGTGGGATCGGCCTGCTCCTGGCCGACGTGCAGCTGCAAGGTTTCAAAATGATACTTCCGTTCTTCGCTCATGGGGACTCCTCCTGTATCTCGTGCTTCAGTAAACATACATGATTGATATGTTTAGAATTATACAGAGTTACACACTGGATGTCAAGAGGAAATTTTCTCTGATGCAAAAAACTGCCACCCTCCGGAAAAGCCCAGAGGATAGCAGCTTTGTTTGGAACGAATGATTTGTATGGAACGCTTCCGAAATCAGAAGAAGAAGTCAAAGCGACCGAAAAGTTTCGATGCGTCTTTGTCCGCTGCGATGTCCTTGCCGTCGAAATATTTCGCGACCGCGAGGACGTTCTTGAACGGGATCCAGCTCACGCCGAGCTCGACGCCTTTCTGGCCACCGTCGACGCCATCGCCATACGTCGACCACGGAGCAGCGTACTGGCCGAGCTTGCGGTACGCGACATACGCGCCCCACGTGCCCCGGTTGGCTGCCTCGGCGCCCTTGTAGTCGTACTCGAAGCTGTAGGCGTCGTTATAGTTATCGGCTTCCGTATTCTTCGCATACTCAGCCTTCAGTGCGCTGTTGCGATCGAAGCGATAATTCGCGAGTGCCGACCAGATGTTGGCCTTGAACGCAATATCGCCTTTCTGTGCTTTGTCCTTGTAGTACGGCTTCACAAGGTCTTCCTGATCGAAGGTGCTGGAGAGATGCTGGTATGCGACATCGCCATAGAACTTGCCCTGCTCCGTCGCGACTTTCACGGCCTGATAGTTCGCCGTGTCATCATTGTCGAACGCGTCCGCTGCAACATCGTCCTTCGTCCAGCCCGTCTCGTTGCGGCTGAAGTCGCCGAACTGGCTGTCATCGATGCGGCCGGCCGCGCCCGTGACTTTCCACTTGCTGCCATACGTCAACTCGACACCGGAATACGGATCGTCCGTCGTCGAAAGCAGGTTGATGGAGTTCGGCAGCTTGCCGAGCTTTACGTTGAAGTTCGTGTAGTGGCCTTCGGCCCATGCGCGCTTCAGGCTCGCCGTCATGTCGTTCGAATCATTGTCGAGCGTGCCGTTTGCATCGATACGCGCGTGGACGTCCCAATGGTCGTTGACCTCGGCGACCGGCTCGAGACGGAAGACGTACTCGTCAATGTTGCGCTTCGTCTTGTCCTTCTTCGTGTTCGCCTGGTCATGACGCGTGCTCGTGTACGTGTACTCGAGGACGCCGCCCCACTTCACCATGTCCGCATGCTTCTCGAGGTTCGAGACGCGGACGCCGAGGTTATTGAGTTCGTCAGCGAATTCGGCAGCGAGCTTGTCAATCATCGCTTTGTCCGTCGCAGAGACGTCCGTCTTCGCCATGGCTTTCGCGACCATCTGTGCCATCTCATAGCGCGTGATGCTCTTGTCGCCCTGGAACGTCGTGTCGCCGTAGCCTTCGATGACGCCGTCAGCAGCGAGCTGCGTGACCGCATCGTACGCCCAGTGATCCGCCGGGACATCGCTGAACGGGTTCGCCGCAGCAAACGTCGTGGAGGCTGCGCCGACGACAAGCGCCGTCGTGAGAGCAGAAACAAGTGACTTCTTCATGTGATAATCCCCCTAAAAAATATATACGTTTCTCTTCTTCGGACGATCGCGGAGTTTTCCCTGTTTCCTTCGCTCATTGAAACCGTTCCCAGAAGATGGTCTTAGTATAGCACGATGGAATCAGTTTCGCAATAGAAATTGACGTGTTTTTTGAAAAAAGTTTGGAACTGCTACGCTCTTTTTTTGTGTTCCATACGCGAAAACTAAAAAGTTCGCCGACAAAAACGCCCTTGGGCGTTTGCTTCCCAAGGGCGCGAGCGAACACGCGATATTACAAAGTGACACGATCAGGGAACATCCGCCGCCGTAAGTGCAGAGGATGCTCCCGCTGCCTGTGCCCGTTCCTTCACGGGGCGCATGACACGCCGGTTGATCTCCGTCTCTGAAATCAGAGACTCCAGCGCATCTTTCGCGAGATACGAAGCGCGGCCGGTGGAGCTGTAGCCATCGTGATAAAAGCGGCTCGTGGATTTCGAAAAATTCTTGTCCTCCGCGCGGTCGTAGCCGTCGAGCTCGAGCGAAGCCCAGCTTTCGATGCGGATCGTGTCACCGTCATAATCCCAGCCGCCCCAGCCGCCGTAAAAGATGTATTCGCGGTAATCCGTGAGCACGGGGCAGACGACGAGATCGGCATCGAGCGCTTCTGCAAGCGGCTGCATCGCGTCTTTGATCTTCACGCGCTTCTTTCCCTGCGAAAGATCCGCGAGGACCTCATCGAGCGCTTCTTCCACCTCGGACTGCGGGATTTCCTCGACGTAATGCATCGTGTCATTCAGCGGCACGTGCAGCGCGAAGTCGAGCCGGTCCTCAAGCATCTCCTGCACCTCCGCGTCCGCATACGAACTGCGGACGATGAGCGGGACGCGGGCGAGGCGGAGGGGCTTCGCGGCATCCGCCGTCGCTGCGAAAGCGACAGAAGAAAACGCGAAAAGAATCCAAATAAGGAAAGAGCACCATAATGCATATTTCTTTTGCATAATCATACACCTCGAATCACATTGAAAGCTTCAGAAGATTGCCGAACGTAACTCGCACAGCAGCCTTCCCCTCAGGGGAAGGGGGACCGCGAAGCGGTGGATAAGCAGACACACGGCGCTTCAGCGCCGATGTGGTCGCTTATGCCGCTTGCGGCTAAGGGTCCCCTGTACGTTCAATGAATTCGTACACAATAACTCCTCGCGGGTGCGACTGCGAACTCCATGTTTTGGGTACGTGCGCGCACCGGCGACCTCAAACAACCTGCGTATTCAAAGGATGTACAAGCGACCCTCTCCTGGCGCTGCGCTTCGCTCCGCGCCTGTCCTCTCCCTGAGGGAGAGGCTGCTGATTTTGTTACATTCGCAACAGCTCAAACAACAGCTCTTAGTGAATCGCTTTTTTCTTGAACCGCCCACCGACAATGTCGTGGACGGCGTTGATCGTGACGAAGGCGTTCTCGTCTTTTTCGAGGACGATTTCTTTGAGCTTATCCACTTCGAGGCGTGTGACGACGCAGTAGAGCACTTCCTTGCTTTCGCCCGTATAGCCGCCGGCGCCGTGGAGGAGCGTCACGCCGCGGCCGAGGCGGTCGTTGAGCGCCGACGTGATGTCTTCGTGCTCGTTCGTGACGATCATGACGGCGTAGCTCTCGTCGAGGCCCTTGATGACGACGTCGATCATCTTCGCGATGACGAAGTAAGCGACGAGCGAGTACATGGCCTTGTCCCAGCCAAAGAGCAGGCCGGCGCTCGAGAGGATGAAGAGGTTGATGAACATGACGACTTCGCCGACGGAGAACACGGAGCGCTTGTCCATGATGATCGCGACGATCTCCGTGCCGTCGAGCGAGCCGCCAGCGCGGATGATGAGGCCGACGCCGAGGCCGTCGATGATGCCGCCGAAGATCGCTGCGAGGAACGGGTCCTCCGTCACGCGCGGCATGCCCTCAAAGAGCGCCGACCACATCGAGAGGAAACAGATGGCGATGAGCGTCGCGATAGCGAAGTTCTTGCCGATCTGCTTGTAGCCGAGGTAGAGGAACGGCAGGTTCAGCACGACGAGGAAAAAGCCGAACGATAAGGGCGTCACCGTGCTCGCCATGATCGAGATGCCGACGACGCCGCCGTCGATGACGCGGTTCGGGATCAGGAAGAGCTCGAGCCCGATGGACGCGATGATCGCGCCGACGAAGATCGTGAGATATTTCTTGACGTAAAACGACGCCTTGCGATGTTGCACGATCGTCTTCTTCACGGTTGGCACGACATGCATGCCGCCGTCACTGGTAAAGGGTTCCTCTGCTTGTGGATGTTTTTCCGATGATTCCACGGACCTCACACTCCTACATGACTTCATTGTTTCATTCTAACATAAAACGGCAAACGCCTTCAACCATGCAGCATCAGGCTTTTCGCCACTTGGAACCGTATTTTTTTCCAAAACGCGGGGGATCGCGCAAAAAAAAGAAGCCGCTTTCCCCTGCGAGAAACGACTTCTTCTGTGGATACTTCACAGGCGAGCGAGCACATGCGCAAGCGTCCATTCGGCAAAGCGCGTGGTGCGCGCGGTGTCTTCGGAAAAATACGCAGCATGCGGGGCGGCGAGCCCTGGGAGTGTAAACGCCTGATCCGCAGCAGTGAGCATCGGCAGATCCATAGCGCTGTCGCCAGCGGCAAAAACGGTGTTAGCCCCCAAGCGGCTCTGCAGCTGCCGAAGTGCCTGGCCCTTGTCGAGCTGGTGCGGGAGAATGTAAATTTTGCGACCGGAAGCCGCGATCGGGAGACGTGTCTCCGCAGCGAGTGCCTGCATACACGCATCGTGGTCGCCGTCATCCGCGGGCAGGAGGAAAAGATACGCCTCATCGACCATGCGGCAGATACGATAGCGCGTGTCGCAGCGATGTGCCGCACAGAGCGTCTGAAGTTCCTCGTGCGCGGCAGCGAGGATGGGTGCCATCGCTGCCTCCCATGTGTCATCTTTTTCTCCGGCAGGCGTCAAGAGGATCGCGCCATTCGTCGTGATCGCGCAGGCGGGAGCACAGCCCGCAGGCCACTCGATCCGCTGATATTGCGCAACGGAACGCGTCGTGATCGGGACGAACATCGTCTGACGACAGACGTCGCGCAAAAGCATGATCGTCTGCGGACTGAAAAATCCTTGCTCCTTGCCGTCCAACCATTCGACACAGACATCGCCAGGCGCAGCGTGACGATGAGAATAGAGCAGCGTGTTGTCAAGGTCGCTCGCAAAAAGAATGCGCTTCATGTGTCAGCGATGGCACGAATGATACCGCAGGCGCGATAATGCACGAGCGGATATTCTTCCACCGGTACCCCCTTTTCCTTTGCGAGTTGGTAGATGTGGCCGAGATGCGCCGCATCGTCCTTGCTGTGCACGAGGATCTTCCACGGCAAGCGCCGCAGCAGCACGCGTGTCGCCTCGCCGATGCCCGGCTTCACCAGATTGATATCCTGCACACCGAAATGTGCAGCGATGCGCTCCGCCTCCGCGAGCCCCGTGCCAGACGGTCGCGGCACCGTATCCACTGGAACGTCCTCCGGCATCGCAGCTTCGATGGCATCGAGGAACGCATACGTCATGTCGTGCGGCTGGAGTTCCTTGTAAAACACCGCGCCGTGGAAATCCTCGGGGCTGATGATGTCCCGCCGCAAAAACGTCCGTGATAAGAGCCCCGAGACCGTGGAATTGAGGCAGGAGCTTGCGATGAGGAAATCTTCATGCGTGCCGCAAATCCCTGCGACGCAAGCGGGATCGGAGAGCACGGCGAGCTTCGGGCTGACGCCCGGATAATCCACCATTGCCGCGTCGAGCTGGCGCTGGATGGCCCCTTTGCCCGTCCAGCCGTCAACGAACTGCAGATCGCGGGGCGCATGGCGGTCGAGGATATAACGCATGGCAACATGATCGATACCAACGCCACGGATGATGGAAATCGTATAGTGCGGGACGGTGACATGATGGCGCCGTGCAATCTCGTGCTTCAGCAAAATGCCGATCGGCGTGCCAGCGCGCGCAAGGGAGACGAGCACAGCGTTTTTTCCTTTCACCCGCCAGATGTTTTCCGCCGTGACAGCGACAGCGCGCGCCGTGATCTCGGCGTAGCGCGCGAGCGCGTCTTCGTAAGCGGCAAGATACGCAGGACTCGGCTGATACTCGATGGGCAGCATCTCGCAGTAGTGACGGCCGTGCTGGATCGCGCGCTCGCGGTCTTCCGTGCTCATCGGCGTGACGAGCCCCGTGATGTCTTTCAGGAGGATCGTCACGTCCTCCGGGTGATACGTGCCAAAGGATTTCATGCCAGCACCTCTGTTTTCCCGGTACGGATCCAGACAATCGGACCACACGTGTGTGCCGCGAGCGCACCACGCAGCGCGTCTTCGGCCGCTTTTGTCGGTGCTGGCGCATCCGTCACGACGACGACGAGATCATAGTGCGCGAGGTTGTAGAGATACGTCGTGCGCGATGCATCGTAAAAACTCGGCAGCTGCCAACCTTCGCGGATGGGATACTCCGGTTCCGTCGAAATGCCAATGGGGCTGCGCGTCGTTGCATGGCAGCGCACATCGTAGCCCGCTGCGTCCCAAGCACGCGCGATCAGGAGCGCGGGCAGCATGCATTCCTCTGTGCCAAGCACGAGCACATGATCCGGCGGCACCACGCGCTTCAAGATGGAGAGCAGCGCCTTCCATGCGAATGTCCGCCAGCGCTGGATATACGATGCGCCGACGACGCCCGTACGCGGATCGAGCGAGATGGCCGCCGTCAGACGCATCTCTTCCTCTTTGGCCTCCACAGGCACTGCGGAGGTCGCAGGCGCGACCGTGAAGTGCGCTGCCTCGCCTTCGTAATCGCGCTGCGGCAGACGCACGAGGTACATGGGCGCGATGCCGAGCGCCGTCATGCTCGCTTCATTTTCTGCGTCCAGACGATAAAAAATCGAGGCCGCGATCCGTGTCTTTCCCGCAAGCTCAGGGAAACGCGCGGAAAGTTCCTGCACCATATTGCGGATGGTCTTCCCCGTCGAGAGTTCATCGTCGAGGAAGACGACGGTCTTCGTCTCCGCCAGCGCCTTTTGGAACGCATTACCGTCGAGCCGCTGCTCTGTCGCGTGGCTGTGCTCCTCACGAAATTCGATCCACTCTGTGACGCCTGCGACTGCTTCGCGCGTCGTCGTCAGGCAGAGGCAATGGCCGCCAATGCCTTCCGTCGCCATGAGCCCGAGCGCCGTCGCCGTCTCTGCGAACGCAACGACGAGATGGGTCTCCGGATAGGAAGCGCGGATTTTTTCGCCCAGCGCGCGCATCATGAGCAGCGTCTCCTCGGGCTTTGACGGCAAATGCTTTGCCTGGCGCCGATTCACGAGCAGGTAAGAGCGCTTCGTGTTGTGATAGCGCTTCGCGAGGCAAAGGAGGTCTTCCACGGGAAGCTCTGCGATCTTTCCTTCCTCATTCATGCAGGGATGCTCCTTTCTTCAAAACGAGCGGCGTCTCCAAGTTGGCGACCGTAATCTCTTTTTCCTGCGGCATCCGCCACGGCATCTCCCGTCCGACGAGCTGCGCGAGCGCGATGGCTGGCACGTTGATGCCCGTCGCAGCGCACGAGAGCTGCAAGCCGCCCGCCATGCGTGGATTGATCTCGAGGAGGTAGGGCCGCCCTTCGTGCATGCGGAATTGGAGATTCACCGGCACGCGCATCGCGAGATGTCGGAGGAGCTTTGTGGACAGCGCAACGATGTCCGCCTCCCATCGCAGCGTCGAATAGCGACCGCCTTTGTAGCGTGGCAACAGGATATCGCCCTGCGTCGCATGGAGCGCGTCGACACTGATCTCTGGACCCATGAGATACGGCAGGACGAGCACAGGGATGTGGAAATCATACGCGCCGAGGATCGCCTCGGCCGCGTCACTTTCGCGCCCGGCATCGTCCAGAGGGCCGAAGGCTCAACGAGGCGGTCGTCCATGACACGGAACGTCGTCGCACCTTCGTCGACGGCGAGCTTGTAGCAGACGCGAGCGCCCGTCCTCTGAAGTTCATCCACCGCCGCGCGGAACGCGTCCAGCGAATGCACCATACGGTACGGCGGCACGAGCGCGTCAAGCCCCCACGACTGCAAAAGCTTGTACGTCGCGCCCTTGTCATCGAGCGCGTGCACGAGCGCGCCGTCGTCGGGCGCGAACAGCCGCACGCCGAGCGCTGCGAAGGCTTCCCGTGCCTCCACGATCGCCGCCAGACGGCGGCGCGGCACAAAGACGTCGACGTCATGCGTGCGACAGAACGTCAGCGCCCACTGCACATAGTCGTCATCCGCCGCAAACTCCGGCTCGTCTTCCCAAACGTCCACAGCCTCGCGATAAAGCGCACGCGGATTCGTGCTCGTACCAAGAAAGCGAAGATCTCCCCCTGCCGCCCGCATGAGGCGGATGAGATGGACAGCCGTGCTGAACCAATGATTGAACCAGATGTTCATGCGCGCCCCTCCTCGCGGATGCCATAAATCGCAGCAAGTGTCAACATGCGTTTCGCCCAGCGGCTGTGGCACGTCACTTCGTTCATGCGATGGCCGCCCGCGCTTTTCTCGACACCGAGCCCCTGCGTTTCGTCCGTCGCGACCTGCAGGAGACGGCAGGCATCGTCGTAGTCCTCGCGCGAAACGGACAAACTGTCATAGATGAGCGGAAGTTGGCACGGATGGATGGCCGTCTTGCCGATGAAGCCATGCAAGCGATCGCATGCGAGTTCGCGGCGCAGCCCCTCCATCCATGCCGCGTCACCCGCGTCCCGTGTGCCGAAATAATTCCAGACCGGCCCCGAAACGACGTAATCGGCGGCAAAGACGTTCAGAATGGCCAAAAGGATATCGCGCACGATGCCGACATCGTAGATCGTTGCCGTCACGGGCCGGCGCAGGCCGTAAAGATGGCTAAAATCATTGCCACCGACGCGGATATTCAGCACAGCGTCCTGCACAGGCGCGAGCAGTTCGTGCAGCTTGCGGAGCACTGCAGGACGCTTATCACACGCTGCGATCATCCGCGTTTCCAGCGTCGGCATGATGAACACCTGCCGTCCCGCTGCGCATTCCTGCTGCACGATGGCAAGATACGCCGCTGCATTGTCAAGGTCGAATTTCGGCAACACGAACCCCGTGAGAACCGCGCGCACATCCGCAAACGTTTCGAGCACGTGCGCGAAATGCTCTGGCGTCCGCACGCGCACGAAGAGAAGCGGCAGCGTCGTTCCCTGCACAGCCAGCGTTTGCAAATCCCGCAAGATCGCGTGGAGAGACTGCTCTGCCGCCGCGAGCGCCGACGTGCGGATCGCATCCTCGAGGCAAAATGCGATGGACGTCAGGCAGGGAATGCTTCCTTGTGCAATCTTTGGCACGATGTTTTTCTGGAAGGCTGGCATATAGAGCAAGCCACCGACACGATATGGCAAATCTTCCGTCCTGGATATTGGCATGAAACTCCTCCTCAACCTTCGACCTCGAGCCCATAGCTCTCGCAAAGCCTTACAAGACCAGCCGCGTAACCTGCACCGACGAAATGCACTTTCCACGCGCCATTTCTCCGATAAATATCGACGGCCACGACCGTCTTTTCGACCGATAGACCCGCCAGCGGGAACACCGCTTCCTGTCCTGCACCTGTCACGCGCACGACCGGCGCACGCACGGCAGAAAAGGAACGCGTACTGCCGTCATCGTAAATCGCGTAACTCACGATAAGATGCTGCACATCCTCCGGCACCTTCGAGAGCGTGAGCTGCACGACGTCTGGCACGCCTGACTGCTCTGTGAGCGCAACGGCCTCGCCATCCCGGTGCCCGAAGAAAAAGAGATCGTCATCGCTGCGCGTCTTGCCGTTGCCGTACAAAGAAAACACATAGGCATCAATGTCCATGCCGCTCGGCCGTCCGCCGTCTTCATATCGGATCGTCAGCACGTCATCCTGCACGAGGACACGCTGGCCGTGGACGGCATTCAGCACGACGGAGCCGCGCGCGGAAGGCGACGGAGGAATCCTCCGTTTTCGGTCATGCGCCCCCTGCACCGCCGCACCACGCGTGCCCGTCTCCCGGGAAAGCGCCCCGTGATTTGCGTTTTCCGAAGTGCCATCTTCCTGCGCTGCCTTCCGCGCATCACAATCGGCCGGCAGCTGGTCCATGCGTTTCGCTGCTCCTTTGAGCGAGCGGCCGCTGACGTAAATACGGCGCACGACGCCGCCCGTCCGCAGCAGGAGGTCGCCATAGAGCGTCGTCCCCGCCCGCATTCCATCGATCGTCAGCCGGATCCCCGCGTGGCCTGCCGCAAGATGCGCGGGCTCCGCGCGCACGCCATCCATACGGCACTCGAGCGCCGCTTCCTCAGGAAGCTCGAGCGAGGCACAGACGACATTCGTTTCGTCCGGCGCAAAATCGCCAAGCGCAACGCCGCTCGGCAGATGCCAGTCTTCTGCGACGCCCGGCACGCCCGTGATCCCCCCATGCACTTCGACGTTCTCGAACATGATGGTGTGGCCGCCGCCCACAATCGCAACGTCCTGCACCGGATCGCCGACGACCTCAATGCGGAGGTTCCGGATCGTCGCGCCCTCCGTGTCCACGATAAGCGCCGGACCCTTCGCCACCCAGAGCGTCGCGCCGTGCCCATCGAAAGTACCACCATGACGCACCGTGACCGGTCCCTCATACTCCCCTGGTGCCGCTTCCGCATGCCCGGACGCCATCTGATCGAGGACGTCTTGCAAGTTCTCCATACGTTCCGTGCCTCCCGCAAAAAAAGAGAAAGGACAGTTTGCTGCCCTTTCTCCCGCATCCATTTCCAAAAACGATTACACGTTGACACCGTACGCGCGGCAGAGAGCTGCGAGACCGCCTTGGTAACCGGAGCCGACCGCGTTGAACTTCCACTCGCCGCCCCTGCGGTAGATTTCGCAGACGACAAGCGCCGTCTCGACGGAGAACTCCTCCATGAGATCGAACCGCAGCACTTCCGTACCTTTCGTATCGTCCGCGCTCGCGATGCGCGCGACGCGCACATAGGCGTTCGAGACCTGGCCAAAATTCTGCTTGCGCGCCTCCGCATCGTAAATCGTGACCGTGATCGCGATCTTCTCGATGTCCTGCGGCACCTTGCTGAAGTCGATGATGATGACCTCATCATCGCCCTCGCCTTCGCCCGTCAGGTTGTCGCCCGTGTGGTGGACGCTGCCATCCGTGCTATCGAGATTGCCGTAAAAAATGAAATCCTCATCCTTGCGCACCTTGCCGTTCGCACCGAGCAAGAACGCCGATGCATCGAGATCGAAGTCCGCACCGCCGTCGTACTGGTTCACGTCCCAGCCGAGGCCGATGAGCGCCATCTTCATGCCCTTGTCGAGGCTGACGCGCTGGCCTTTGGAAAGATTGACCGCCATTGAAAAAACCTCCTGTCAAAAAATGTTCGTCACACGCACTCAGAGGAACCGCTTCGCAAGCGGATTGAGTCCGTCGTCCTGCGTCGCCTGTCCGATCGCGTTGAATTTCCATTCGCCTTTGTAGCGATAAATTTCGCCGCAGATGAGCGCCGTCATATTGTCGTAGTTCTCCGAAAGGTTATAGCGACAGAACTCGCGATTCGTATCGCTGTCCACGATGCGGATAAACGCGTTCTTGATCATGCCGAAATGCTGGTTGCGTTTCTTTGCCTGATAGATGTTTACAACGAAGACGAGCTTGTCATACGCGGCTGGGACGCGGTCGAGATCGACGAAGACCTGCTCATCGTCCCCCTCGCCTTCGCCCGTCAAGTTGTCGCCCATATGCTTGACCGCACCGGACGCATGCTCCAAGTTGTTGAAGAAGACGAGATCGTCCGCAGAACGGAAATGACCATCTTTCAAAAGCATCACAGAAGCGTCGCAGTCGATGTCGGCGTTGCCGCCGAAGAACGACGAGAGGAATCCGCCGGATTTTTCCGCCGGATCCCAGCCAAGCCCGACCATGACATGATGGAGCGTGCTGCCGTCCTCCTTGCGGAGATTGACTTTCTGTCCCTTTTTCAAATTGACCATAATGTGTCCTCCTAATCATCCGGAGCCAGGAAAAGCACGACCAAGGCAATGAGAATTGCGATGACGTGTACCATAAGATTCTGCCTCCTTAGTTCGACGGTGGGATCATCGATTGGATCCAGCCTTTGAAGGCTTCGGGGTTGCGCGTCTGGATCAGCACGACGCCCGGCCCGCGGAAACGGCAGACGAGGCACTCGCCCGACGTGATGCTCGAGAGCCAGCCGCTCGACGCCTTCTCGATTTTGTACTCCATGTAATCCGGCCATGCGACGAGGTGGCCGTTATCGATGATGACCTCTTCGCCGTCCGCGAGATTGATCGGATGAATGACGCCGTAGCTGCTCACAAACGCCGTGCCGCGCCCCGTGAGCTTCACGAGGAAAAATCCCTCGCCTGAGAGGAAGCCTTTCGCAATGCCTTGCACATGCGTGTCAACGGAGATGCTTTCCTCCGCGGCGAGAAATCCTCCTTTTTCCACGATGAGACCGTACGAACCATCGAGCTCCACGTCGAGGATGCCGCCCGGCAGCGCATGCGCCAAGAGGACATTGCCGTCGCCGCGCCGTGCGACGAGGCGCTGCATGAAGAAACTCTCGCCCGTCAGCACGCGCCGCGCGAGACCGCCGAGGAAGCTCCCTTCCTGCTTGCCCTCGACATCGACCGTCGCCGACATCGCGATCATCGCATCGGATTCCGCCTTGAGCGCTTCCCCGCGCCTGAGGTCCACGGAGACGACGGGGAACGCTTCAGGATAAAGGATCTTGTAATTCATATCAGACGTTCACGCCATAGTTCTTGCCAAGCGCTGCAAGGCCGCCCGCGAAGCCGCTGCCGAGCGCGTTGAATTTCCACTCCGTGCCATGACGATAGAGCTCGCCGACGATGACGGCTGTCTCGACGGAGAAATCTTCCCCGAGGTCAAAGCGGATGAGCTCCTGCCCTTTCGCCTCGTCCACGACGCGGATGTAGGAGTTCGAGACCTGACCGAAGTTCTGCTTGCGCGCCTCGGCATCGTAAATCGTGACCGTGAAGTCGATCTTGTCGACGTTCGCCGGGACTTTCGAGAGATCCACTTTGATCTGCTCGTCGTCGCCCTCGCCTTCGCCCGTCAGGTTGTCGCCCATATGCTCGACAGCCCCCGACGCGTGCTTGAGGTTGTTGAAGAAAATGAAATCCGCGTCGCTCGTGACCTTGCCGTCCGCGCCCAAGAGGAACGCCGCTGCGTCGAGATCGAAGTCCGAACCGCCATCGTACTTGTTGACATCCCAGCCGAGGCCAATGAGAAGCTTGCTGAGTCCCGGATTACCTTTCGTGAGATCGACCTTCTGGCCTTTTTTCAGATTGACTGCCATGATGTGAATCCTCCTTTGAATAGAAAAACACGGATGCAAAACAGGTCGCGATCCTGCCTGCGAGCCTGCCAATGCCATAGAAAATGAAGCGTATCAGTCTTTCGAGCCTGCGACCCAACGCAGTCCCCAGTCAAACGCCTGGTCCATCATGCGGTGGCCCTCGAAAAAGCGCACGATTTTTTCGACGCTGAAGTTATCGCCGCCAACGTTCTCAAGGAGCGCAATCGCGCACATCGGGTCGTCGGAGCCGTATTCATCCATGCGCACGATGATATCCGGACTGCCCGGGCATTTCACCGTCACGACGCCATCCGCCTGCTTCCAGTTCGCGACGCCTTCGTAAATGAACGTATAAACGAGGATGCGGCGGATGTCCGACGCTTTGCGGCCGTTGACGCGCAGCGTCTCGCCACCAACGCTTTCGCCCGTACGGTCGTCGCCGTCCAGCGCGATATACGGCGGGTAGTCGAGGCTGCCAAACGAATTGCCGAGCGCTTGCACGGCGCCTTTCGTGCCGTCCTTGAGCTCGAAGAGACAGCCGAGGTCGAGGTCGATGGCGCCGCCCCCGGAATTTCCGCCGCCGAAGAACGACGAGAAGAAGCCGCCCGAGGACTGCCCGCCGCCCTGATGCCAGTTGAGATTGATGACGATCTCGCCGAGCTTCGTGCCCTGCTTCTTGACGAGGCTGACCTTCTGCCCTTTGCGGAGCTCGACCTTCTTCGGCATCGGCTGCGGCTGGGGTTTTGGCGCGGGGCGCGGCGCCGGAGCCGGCGCGGGCGATGGGCGTCCGCCGCCCTGACTGCCTGAGACCTCGAGGCCGAAGCTCTTGCAGAGCGCTTCGAGGCCGCCGCGGTAGCCATTGCCGATGGCATTGAATTTCCACATCCCCTTGTAGCGATAGATTTCGCCGACGACGATGGCGGTCTCGCCCTGGAGGCCACCGTCTACATCGTAGCGCACGAGTTCTTCGCCCGTGTCCTCATCGCTGACGCGCAGGTAGATCCCCTGCACCTGTCCGAATTGCTGGCGGCGCGTCTCAGGATCGTAAATCGTCGCTGTGAATGGAATGCGCTGCACGGCATCCGGTACGACGGGCAAATCGATGAGCATCTGCGCAGCGTCGCCGCCCGACGGCCGCTGTACCATCTCGACGCTGCCCGTGATGTGACGCGCATTGCCGTAGAAGATGAACTCGCTGTCCCCCGCCGCTTTGCCATCCGCGCCGAGCAGGAACGCGGCCGCATCGATGTCTACGCCCTGCGGTGCGCGCCAGCCGAGGCTGATGACGAGATGGCGGAGGTTCGGGCACGTTTTGGTGAGATCTGCTTTTCCGCCTTTCCGCAGAGCCATACTCACATCAATCGTCTCCCTTCACGAGCATCTTGCGCACGAGGTCCACAGGGATGACGGAGAACGCGAGCAGCAGCACAAAGCCCCACTCGCCGGCCGTCAGGCCGTAGCAGCGCAGCACGGCGCCGCCGAGATAGACCATGAGCACCTGCACGACGGCGATGATGCCCATGACGCGCAAAAAGCCTTTGTTCTGCGTGATGTTGTCGAAGAGGTTCTTCTGCTCCGTGCGCGCGTTGAACGCGTTGAAGACGGAGAAGAAAATGAAGAACGCGAAGTAGCCCGTCATGAGGTATTTGCCCTCGGGGTCTGCGCGGAACGCGTCCGCCGCAAGCGGACAGAGGATGAAGAACATGCTGAGCGCGAACGACCACACGGCGCCCGTGCCGATGGACGTCGCCATGTAGCGACTGATGATGTTCTCGTCGCGGCGCTTCGGTTTTTCCTGCATGTAGCGCTGGAGCGCCGGCTCGCCGCCAAACGCGAGAGCCGCGAGCGTATCCATGACGAGGTTGACCCAGAGGATCTGCGTGATCGTCAGCGGATTGTCATGGCCGAGGAGCGGCAACACAAACGAGATCATGACAGCACCGACATTGATCGTCAGCTGGAAGATGATGAATTTGCGGATGCTGTTGAAAATCGTGCGACCATAGAGGATGGCGCGCTCGATGGAGTGGAAGTTGTCATCGAGGATGACGATCTCACTCGCTTCCTTTGCGACCTCCGTGCCGCCGCCCATGGCGAAGCCGACGTCCGCCGCCTTGAGCGCTGGGCTATCATTGACGCCGTCGCCCGTCATGCCGACGACGAGGTTCATGGATTGCGCGATGCGCACGAGACGGCTCTTGTCGGACGGCAGCGCACGCGCCACAACGCGCAGGTGCGGCAGTTTCTTCTTGACTTCTTCGTCACTGAGCGCCGCGAGCTCGTCCGACGTCATGGCGATGTCGCTGTCCGTCTGCAGGAGCCCCGCTTCGCGCGCGATGGCCGATGCCGTGTTCAGGCGGTCGCCCGTGATCATGACGACCTGCACGCCAGCTTCATGTACCTCGCGGATGGCATCGATGGACTCGGGGCGCACTTCGTCGCGGATGCCGACGGCACCGACGAACGTCAGTCCCGTCTCCGGCAATTCTGCCGGCATCTTGCCATCGACGACAGCAAGCGCGAGCACGCGGATCGCGCGGCCGGCGAGCTCATCGAGGCGCGCGTCGATGGCTTTGGCATCCGTGAGCGGCTGACGGCTGCCGTCCGCGTCGATATACGACGTGCAGCGGCCAAGGAGCTTTTCCGGTGCCCCCTTGACGAGTGTACCATCATAAGGCCCCGTGATTTCCGCCAGCGAATACTTGTTGCGGCTGTTGAACGGCAAGCTGTCCGTCACCTGCGCGTCCTGGCCAGCCTGCGAATCTTTGATATACTCGAACAAGGCGCGCTCCGTCATATTGCCGCCGACGGCGACGCCGTCCGTGATGACCGCGCTCGTGTTGTAGCGCACGACGAGGTCCGTCCACTTCGCCAGACCTGCCGTGAGGTCTTGGAATGCTGCATACTGCTTGCCCGTGCCATCGACAAACGCAACGGCTTCCAGCTGGCCCTTCGTAATCGTGCCCGTCTTATCACTGAAGAGGAGATTCAAGCTGCCAGCCGTCTCGATGCCCGAGACCTTGCGCACGAGGACATTGTCTTTGAGCATCTTGCCCATGTTTTGCGCCGAGACAATGGCGATCATGAGCGGCAGGCCTTCCGGCACGGCCATGACGATGATGATGACAGCGAGGATGACGGCATCGACGAGGTTGCTGCCGATGGCCATGAGATTGCCGCAATATGCTGCGATCGCCGCGCCGTCAAAACCATTGGCGATGACGATGCGGTCGAACATGTAGGCGAGCGCGATGGCCACGCCACCGATGTAACCAAACTTGCTGATATCGCCTGCGAGCTTGCTGAGCTTGATCTTGAGCGGCGTATCGCGATCTTCACTGCTCTGCAGCTCGCTCGCGATGCCGCCGTAGACCGTCTGATCGCCAACGGTCTTCACCACCATGATCGCATTGCCGTCACAGACGACGGAGCCACGGAAAATCTTGTGCGCATCGAGGAAGTCACGGCTCTCGGCGCTCGCCTGGTCATCCGCGGCCGTCGGCGTCTTTTCCGCTTCCTTCGCTTCACCGTTCAATACCGATTGGTCGACGCGGATCGTACCATCGACGAGGATGCCATCCGCTGGGACCTTGTCACCGGTCTGCACAAGCACGTAATCGCCGACGACGAGGTCATCGATCGGGATCTCGATGAGTTTGCTTTCGCGATACACCTTGCAGCGAATCATCGAAGCTTCTTCCTGAAGTTTGCGGAACGCCGTCTCATTTTGGTATTCCGAATACGTCGAGACAAACGTCGCAAGGAGGACAGCGATGGCGATGCCGACCGCCTCATACCACTCCGTCTGTCCCATGAGGACAAAGATGACATCGATGATGAGCGCGACGCAGAGGATCTTGATGATCGGGTCGTCAAAATTCCCCTTGAACTTTTCCCAGAACGTCTCAGACGCTTGCTCTGTAATGGCGTTTGAGCCGTACTGTTCGCGCGAGGCACGCGCTTCTGCTTCGGTTAATCCCTTGATCTCCATAGGCTCTCCTCTCTAAAAAAGCTCTTTTACTTAGTCCATAGCCTCCATCACGACACCATCCGCATCCTCCGTCGCCAGGAACGCACGCCCTGGCGTGAGACAGACCGCCTGCCCTGGCGGTACGAGCCGCCCGCCTGGCGAACGCATCCCCGTGAGCGAATGATTCACGAGATACCATGCACCGCCTTGATGTGACACATAGGCCATCATCGCGCGATCCTGCACCTTTTCATCCGGGAACACGCCCGCATGGAAATGCCACGCAAACAGCGGCATCTGATCGTACACATTGATGACTTGGCGCGTGATCCATTGACCGCGCCGCCCATTCATCTTTTGCCGGATGCGCAAATGCATCACATCGTGCGGTTCCATGCGCGTCCCGCAGAACGGGCAGACGGGATCGCCGCCATACGGCAGTGGGAACCAATGTGCTGGGCAATCAGGATTTGCACAGGGCTCGAGCAAATCCCAAGCGTGGACGAGCGCCTTTTCCCACTCGAGCGCCGACGGCCGTTCCTCCGGATGATGCAATCCATCGCAAAAGGCACGCAAAAAGAGGCGCTCGAGCTCCGGTCCGAGATCGTGAATCGTGACCTTGAGGTCGTCCGGACGATTCGTTTGATCCTTCGGATCTTCGATGAATGTCGCCTGCGGCCCGTACATGAGAAAATCGTCTTCCTCCGGCGAGGCGGTACTGTAGACTTTCGGCCCTTCGAGCGGATGCCGGTGCAACAGATATTGATAAATGAGCACAGGCATCGCGAAAAGGTCCGTCTTGATGCACGGCAGTGCACGACCGGGATCGTCCATCGGGAGCTCCATCGTCTCGAGGACTTCCGGCGCGATATACCCCTTCGTGCCCGCGACCTCGGGCGGGAACAGCCCCGGCACGACGAGTGAATCGATGTCGATGACGACGCAGCGGCCGCCTTTCGGATCGATGAGCACGTTGTTCTCTGAAAGATCGGAATGCGACAGCCCCGCCTGATGCATGCGACGTACGGCGCGCGCGAGCAAAATGGAAATGGAAAGCATCGAGCGGAAATCGCCTTTTTCCTCGTCACGCAAATATTTGCTCACGCGTGGCGACGTAAACCAACGGCTCTTCTTGTCCTTGCCCGCAAGGTCAAGTGCCTCGACCTCCGACGCATCTTTGTCAAAGAAAAATTGTTTTGGATACGTCGGGCAGACGATGCCAAATTCCGGCTGCTCGACGAGCGCGTAGGGCCAACAATAAAGGTCATCGAAATATTTCGCCGTAGCCTCCGTATTGCCCGCTGCGCCGCCTGCCGCCGCGGAACGCGTCGGATTGTACGCGCTGATGATTTTTTCGAGTCGCTTGTGCATTTCCGGATCTTCCGCGTCTTCCGGCTTGTTGAAAAACTGGATGACGTAAGATTTGTCCGGTGCAAAAAACGTATGCTTCATGCCGCCGCGCGGCGGGTTCTCTGTGACGATGTACGGGAGTACCGTGCCATCGGTGAGGACGGCCTGCGCTTCTTTCTTCTTTTTTTTGCTCATGCGCCTGCCTCCCGCACGGCCACGACGAGCGTGCGATCATCTGCTGAGGAACGCACCGTGTAATTGTCGAGCCATTTCGCGATGCGCTGCTGGATAGGATCATCCGGCGCGATGTCCGCGTCTGCCGACAGCATGGCGAGTTTCCGCTGATCCGTCCAATAGGACGCGAGCGCGTCCTCCGTCGGCGCGAAGCGCCGCGTGTAATGGAGTGCGACCTCCACAGTCTTGTCATTGACCCATGGGAAAGCGACAGGCTTGATTTTGCGCAGACTGCGCCGCTCCTCGAGCGCGCCTTCGAACGTGCTGGGTTCTGCGCCGAGCATGTCTTTCGGTGGCAGCAGGACACCATTCGCGAGCAAGTCGCAATAGAGGCGGCGCATCTCCTTTTCATTCGGGAAATAATCGTCCGCGACGCCGTCTGTCATCGCGAAGATGTGCGTGACATGCCCGCGATAGAGCATCGTGCGATTCTGGAGCGCCGCCATCTCCGTCACGCGGTCGGAGACGAGAAATTCCGTCTCGCCCACGTACTCGCCGCTGTCCGGCTTGCCGAGCAAGCGCTGTGCTTTGTCAAAGGGTGCGGTCGCGTCGATGGCGGCAATCATGCCGTCACCGATCTGGCAGGATAGGACGAGCGTGTCGCCCGTCGTGCCAGCAGGGAGGGCAAGCGCCACCAGCAGGGTAGAAGAAAAGTCCGCGAGCGTGAGGTCACGATGGAGAATTTCCGCATAACGTGGCTGCTTTGCGCGCGCCTTGTACGCATCCTCCACGGCTGCGCGAGCATCCCGCATCGCCTGTTGGAGTGCCTGTACGAGCGGTTGCACCGATGTCTGGAACGCCACACGGTCCGTTGCTTCACCGAATGGCGCAAAGAACGCCTCCGGCGTGTCGCAGGACGCGGGAAGCTCCGCCAGCTTCTCCTTCAAGGATTTCACAGCCTGCTCCGAAGCGGCGTACGCGCCGACACGCGAGAAATGCTTCGAGCCCGCGCCGTCCGCGACGGCGATGAGCTGGATGCGGCCAAGTGCGTCGATGGCGAACCAATCGTCGGAGTTCGTGCCTTCGTGCTTGTGCTTCTTGCCGCGCACACGCGCGCCGTACATCTCGCCAGACGACGTCTTCAGCTGCATGGCATACGTCTCCGTCTTCCGATCCGGCTCGACCGATTCGTCCGGCACAGGCTTGTACTGCCAAAGCATCGCCGTATGGCGAAGCACGTCATCGTCCGAGAGCGGTTGCGGCGCCGGTTCTGGTGCAGGCGGTTGTGCTGGCGATGCGGCAGGTTCTACAGAAGCGGCAGGCATCGCCGGCGCCTCTGCCGGTTTTGGCGAAGGCACAGGCATTTCCTGTGCCTCTGCCGGTTTTACAGGGGCGGCAGCAACTTTCTGCGCCTCTATCGTTTTGACTGGAGCCGCAGCCGTTTCCTGCACCTCTAATGGTTTTACAGGAGCGGCAGCCGTCGCCTGCACGTCCGCTGGTTTCACTGGGGCCGCAGCGACTTCTTGCGTCTCCGCTGGTTTCACCGAAGCCACAGACACCGCCTGCACATCCGCCTTTTTTGACGGGATGGCCGCCGTTTCCTGCACATCCGGCACGATGACAAACGTCCGCGTTTTAAGCAGCGTCACGTCTGGCGGCATGGCGGCGTGCACGTCCACATGACGCTGCCGCACGTCATTCATGATGACTTTCGTCGTCCGGATGGGGATCTGATAGCCCGTCTGGTCCTGCTCCATGCAACGCCCTCCTCTCCGTTTTCTTTCGATCAGGGAACGACCGTAAAGCCCTGCGGCGGCGGCGGGAGCTCGATGTTGCTGCCCGGCTTCGCGTCAAGGCTCTTCGACGACATCTTGATCGAGCCCGACACCCACTGGAAGAATTTCGCGAGGTCTCCTGCGGACAGGCTGTTCATCATGAGGACGTTCGGCGTGAGACGCTTCAGGCACGTCGTGTCCGCGCCTGCACCTGCCGCGCAGGCGATGATGTTCGCAGCCTTCAGCGTCTTGATGCTCTCCACCTGACGGTCGAATTCTTCCGTGTCCGTCGGCATGCCGTCCGTCAGAATGAAGACGAGCGGGCGCCAATCGCCCTTCTGCTCCGGCGTGTTCTTGCGCACTTCGCGATCGATGCACTCGCGCAAGACGGCAAGTGCGCCACCGAGCGACGTCGCGCCGCCCGCCTCAAGCTGCGGCTCTTTGAAGAGCATGAGCTCCGTGAGTTGCGTCGTCTGCTTTGCCTGGCTCGCGAACGTGATGACGGAAAGGTACGCCGTCTCAAGCGCCTGCGGGTCGCCGCGCAATTCCGACAGCAGCGCCTTCACGCCCTGTCGCACCGCCTCGATCGGCTCGCCCATCATCGATCCCGAACAATCCAAAAGCAAATAAACCGGCAAGCGGCGTACATAATCTCCCATGGGAATCCCTCCTGAAAATTCTTAAATAAAGTGAACTTTGCTCACGATGTTTTTATTATAGCCAATTTTCCTGTGATTGTAAACCGCAAAGCATCTCATTTCATCGTTTCTCTCTAAATCATATATAACATTTTACAAAATATGCCTCCCATGCAAAAAACTTGACATCCTGCGAAAACACACAAAAAACCACTCGTCCGTATGGGTTCGTACGGACGAGCGGCTGGGGGACTTACCGGTATTCGAGATTGCGGTTTGCGTTTCTCACTTCTTCGCTGACAGGCAACGACGCTTCGTAGCGGCGGATGATGACGCTTGTCGTCAGGACGCCGGCGAGCAGCACGATCGCCGCGAGGAGAATGACACGCGCAGCATTGTCATCGCTGTCCCCATCGCCGAGGACGCCGCCGAGGCCTTGCTGCACGCTGTCGAGCGCTGGGCCAAAGCTCTGGACGGCGTTGTACGTGTTGTACGCCGTCGCGAACGTGTTCCAGCCGGCGACGCCGAGGTTCATGAGCGAACGGTCACGCGCCGCCGTGATCCACGACTGGATCGTGATGATGATGGCCGAACCGATGAGCGGGACGACGATCATCACGTACATGAGGTTCAAAAGCACGCCGAGCATCGCCGCAGGGAGATACCCCGTCGAGACAGCGATATAGCCAACGATGAACGCATAGACGTACGTGAAGCCGATGGCCGACTGGATGGCGCCGGCCCAGACAACGAGGCGGATCCAGCCGCCAATCGCCTTCGACTCCGCCCACACGCGGCCAACGCTACGAGCGTTGAAGAAACTAATGACGAGGTTGAGTACGAGGACAAGGAGTAACATGCCCATAAAATCAAGTCCTTTCTATTATGCTACACTCGCACTTGTTTGGCGGCGAGCTTTGAAATGACCAATCCCGCAGACGGCCACGGCGAGGATCGCGGGCAGGATGTAGGGACCCGCGCTGCCGAACACGGCGAACGCATCTGTGATGCCCGTGCCGAGCGCTTTGTCCGCGAGCAACATCTTGCCTGCCGTCCAACCGATGACAGCCGCACCCGCATACATGACGGACGGGAAACGATCCATGATCTTGCCCAGCAGGCTGCTGCCCGCGACGACGATCGGGATGCTGATGAGGATGCCGGCCGCTGCGAGCAAGAAATGCCCCTGCGCGGCACCTGCGATCGACAAGACATTATCGAGGCTCATGGCGACGTCCGCGACGAGGATGGTCTTGACTGCGCCGCCGAGCGTCTGCGCCGCCTCGACGGGGCCGCCGCTTTTCTTGCGCGCCGAATCGAGCAGCCCCGCGGCGATCGGCAAGAGGATGAGTCCGCCGAGCGCCTGCAAATACGGGATCTGCAGCAGTTCCACCGCGACGAACATCAAAGCGATGCGGACGAGCACGGCGCCGCCCGTCCCGATGAGCACGGCTTTCTTGCGTGCTGCTTCCGGCAAAGCGTTCGCCGCCATCGCGATGACGACGGCATTGTCACCGGCGAGCGCGAGGTCCATGACGATGATCGACCCGAGCGCCAAGAAAAATTCCATCGAAAAAGTTTCCAATTGAAGATGCTCCTTCCATTGCACTGCTGCGGCAATCGCCGCAGGATTTCGGAAGCAGATACCAAAAGAGACTTCCACATGGTATCTGTTTCCAGGTATCATGCGAAAGTCTCACCCATTGCACTGAGATTGCAACGCCGCCGCCAACCCGCATCGCGGGCAGTGATTGTTGACAGCAGCCTTTGAGGGTTACTCCCCTTCGCTATTCGGTTGATGCTTAGAGTATAGCAGGGGCAAAGGCACCTGTCAAGAGCCTTGCAGGGTTCGAACGTACCTCTTTGCATGAGAAGAAGGTTGCAAAACTCAACGAATACAAATTATTTAATATATAACTTACATGGTATTTACTTGATATTCAGGATGAACCGTTATATTATGAACCGTAAGGACAAGCTATCCCACTTCTACTTACACGTCATGCGTTCCATCCCATCCGCATGACGGACACATTCTTTACTCAATTCTACAACATATTTCCTAGGCAAAAGCCCGCCGGTCGTTCCCAAGCCGGTGGGCTTTTGCTATGTAATATCATGAAAATGGCTCCGCAGGCCAACTGCCCTGCGGAGCCATTTTGTTTCAATTTTGTTTCAACGCGGAAGTGCTCACTCTGCGAGCATCATCACGCTGCCGTTTTCGCCGAGCTTGAGGACGAGCTTGCCGTTCTCTACGGTTGCGCTCTTGCCGCCGAGCTGGTCTTTGTACGTCGTGCCGTCCGGAGCGTCGACTGCCACTTCGAACGTGCCGGCTTTGCCGTTGTTGAGCGCGACGATCGCGCTCTTGCCGCTCTGCGCTTTGCGCTCATAGGCGTAGAACGCACCGTCGGCGGAGAGCGTCTCGAGCGAGCCGTGCGCGAAGACGTCCTTGTTCGCGTTGCGGACAGCAATGACCTTCGTGTAGAATTTCTGGAGGTCTTTGTCCTCTTTGCCCCACGGGAACGTACGACGGCAATCCGGGTCTTTGCTGCCGAACTGGCCGGCCTCGTCGCCGTAGTAGATCGTCGGCATGCCAGGATAGCCGAGCTCAAAGACCGCGGCCATCTTCAGGCGCGCCTTGCCGAGGTCGTAGTCGAAGTCCGCTTTCGTCGGCTGGAGCACGCCGTCCTTGCCACCGCCATAGATGTAGATGGCGCGCGCCGTGTCGTGCGAGTCGACGATGTTCATGAGGTCGTAGAGCGCTTCTTCCGGATAGTTCTGGCGGAGCTGCGTCAGCACGTCGTCGCAGTCCTCGGCCTTGCCGCCCATCACGTAATGCATGATAGCGTCGGAGAGCTTGTAGTTCATGACGGAGTCGAATGTGTCGCCCGTGAAGAACTGCGAGCCATCCTGCCAGATCTCGCCGAGGAGCAGCGGCTCATCGCCATTCTGCGTCTTGATGGACTTGACTTCGTCGCGGACGTCGGCCCAGAATCCCGGCGGCACTTCCTTCGCGACGTCAAGACGCCAACCGGACAGGCCATAGTCGAACCACTTCATGATGACGCCCTTCTCGCCGTCCTTGCCATAGAGCAGGTAATCGCCGAGATCGGTCTTGATCGTCTTCGCGTCGTAGCCCGGGAAGTCTTTGTCGCGGAACGGAGCGAGGCTCGAGAAGCCCTGCCAGCTATGGTAGTCGTACTTCGCGCCCATTTCGTCCTTCGCCTTACGGTTGTAGATGTCGAACCAGTTCTCCCAATGCCACGGGCTGAACGTCTGGCCTTCGGCCTCGAGCTGTTTCTTCGCTTCCGCCTTTGCGGCGTCTTCGCTCATGCCTTTGTTCTCGAGGTCGTAGATCTTGCTCCAGTACTCATAGGCGCCGACCGTCGGGTACTTGCTGTAGCGGTCGAAGTAAATGGAATCGTCGCCGATGTGGTTGTAGACGCCGTCCATGATGAGGTGCATGCCGCGCTTCTGCATTTCCGACGCGAGCGCCTGCAGGTCGTCGAAATTGCCGAGGAACGGATCGACCGTGCCATAGTCACGCGCGTCGTAGCGATGGTTCGACGACGCGCCATAGATCGGGTTCACGTAGATCGCGGAGACGCCGAGCTTCTGCAGGTAGTCGAGCTTCTTCGTGATGCCGGCGAGGTCGCCGCCGAAGAAGTCGTTGCAATCCCACTTGTCGCCGTCCGCTTCGCCGGCGTTCGAGTTCGCCGGCAGCGCATTCCAATCGCGATGCTGCACCGGCTGCGGGCCGCGCGCCGTGTCACGCGCGTTGTCGTTCGACGGGTCGCCATTGAAGAAGCGATCTGGGAAAATCTGGTAGCAGACGGCTTCCTTCGCCCAATCCGGCGTCGCGTAGCCCTTCTTGTAGACCGTGAGCTGGAAGTACTTCGTGCCGCGCAGCTTCAGCTCGCCCGTGCCGCCCGTCTTCGTGTCGTCGCCGTATTCTTTCGTGTCATTCAGGACAAATTTGTAGCCGTAGATGCCGAACGTCCGCGGTGTGAACGTGCCCTGCCAGACGTCTTTGCCGTCCTTCGTGCCGACTTTCGTCATCGTCACATACGTCGTCGTGCCGCTGTCGTAGTCCGGGTTGTACTCGTCGCCGCCCTTGGCCGTCATGGCTGCTTTCGTGACCATGATCTTCGCGGACGTGACATCACCGGCGCCCGTCTCGAGTTTCAGCGTGACCGGCGTGCCCTCGGCGACCGCGCCCCACGGGCTGCGCTCATCTTTGTTCCAGCTGTCATGCGAGACCTTGTCCGCATGGATGCTGCCATCGTCGGCGATGATGTGCTTCGCCGCCTGATCGTAGTAGAACGCGACATCACCGTCATGCGCGATATGAATGGTCTGTGTGACCGGCTCCTGGCCGCTCTGCGTGATCGTCGCCATGTAGTCACCGGCCGCGACCTTCGCATTCGTCTGGAAGAGGTTCGACAGCATGAGGTCGTACATCGTGCCGTCCTCGACCCCCGGGATGCCGGAGAGCACGGGGAGCTCGTCGCCCGTCAGCATCGTGTAGCTGTGGGAGTCCGCGATGCGATGCGTCTTGTCATTATAATAGAAGGTAACGGTCTCGGCATGGTCGAGCGTCATGGCGACGTTCGCGCCGTCCGCGATGCCGTTCAGGCCGTAGTTCTCGGCCCAGCTGCCGTTGATGGCGATCTTGTAGTTGTACGTGCCGGCCGGCATATTCTTGATGGTAAAGGAATAGAAGCCATTGCCGTCGTCGTGCATCTTCGTCGCGAGGTCGGACGGCGCCCATTTCGCGCCGGCGCCGCCGAGCGGCTGGAGGTCGCCGCAGAGGACGATGTCGCGCTGGCTGGCGAATTTCGCCTGCTCGGCCGCTTTGCCCTCGTAGTCGTAGCTGATCTCGTGCGTCGCTTCGTCGTACGTGAACGTCACGTCATGATCGGCCGCGAGGCGCAGCGCGATGTTGCCACCGTTCGGCGCGCCGTCTTTGCCGTAGTTCACATCCCACGAGCCGCCGACTGCGACTTTGAAATCATAGTTGCCCTGCGGGAGCTTGCCCTTGAAAACGCGATGACCGTTTCCATCGGGCTTCATGATCGTCGCCGCATCGGAGGGATCCCACTCCTTTGCCGCGCCGAGCTCGTCCTGCAAGGAGCCGACAAGCACGACATCCGTCGGCTGGACCGCGCCAGCCGGAGCCGCTGCCTTTTCTTCCTCGGCTGCCGGTGCCGCTGCGCCCTGGCCGTCATACGAAACGGTGACGAGATGCGTGATGCTGTCGTAGACGAACGTGACCTCGGCGTCCTGCGGGAGCTTCAGCTTCATGTTCGCGCCGTCCTGCGCACCGTCCTGGCCGTAGTTCTCGTTCCACGAGCCGCCGATGGCGATCTTATACTCGTAGTTGCCTTTTTTGAGCTTGCCTTTGAAAATGTAGTTGCCCTTGCCGTCCGGCTTCATGATCGTCGCGCCATCGGACGGCGCCCAGTCCGTGCCGGCGCCGAGCTTCGTCTGCAGCGTGCCGACAAGGACGACGTCTTCCGCGCTGACGGAGGCCGCCTCAGCGACGGAAGCCGCGAGGATCGTCGGCGCCATGGTGGCAGGCAGCGCCTGCGGCATGGCAAAGAGTCCAAGCGCGAGCGACACGCCGATCGCCCGGCGGAGTGCTTGTTTGCGGTTCATAGTGATCAGATACTCCCTTCGTGGAG